>Ga0256407_10012969_pt1 | contig 11230 bp, 4 predicted proteins | sample RumenRJG_04DNA_FD_193489 | JGI IMG/M metagenome (GOLD analysis project Ga0256407, IMG submission 193489) | Bovine rumen microbial communities from Lethbridge, Alberta, Canada - RJG_04 | ecosystem: Host-associated > Mammals > Digestive system > Stomach > Rumen | place: Canada: Alberta | collected... | reverse complement strand
GAAATTGAAAGTGATGAAAATGAAAGTGAAAAAGAAGATGATATTTATGAAGAAATTGATACAAGTAAAAAAAATTTACCAAATCAAAATTAATTATTTAAAAACAATATTAAATTGAAAAAAAAATAGAAAAAAAAATCTTATAAAAAATTTCAACGTGTAAATCAATATTTTAAATATTGTACAGAGAAATTAATTAAAAATAAAATTCAATATTGTATAAATTTTAATAAGATAAATTTAAGATTTTATAGAATTAAAAAAAATAAATATTAAAATTATATTTATTTTTATAATATAATAATTTCAAATTATAAAATTTCTTTTATAAAATGACTGATATTGGTTCACTTAAATTAAAAGGAAAAATATGGAAAAAAGAAATATTCGACTTAATAGATTATGATAATATCGATATTATAATATCAAATATGATAATTTCAGAAAGTGGAATGTTATATAGAATAAACAATCAATTAACATTTACAAATCAAATAAATAATAAAATAATACAATCATTTGAATTAATTAAAATATTAAAAACTGAAAAAGATTATTTTATATTAACAGAAAAATCAAAATGTGATTTAAAACTTTTACCAAAAGAAAAAGTTGCTTATTTAGTTTATAAAGGAATGTCTTTTAAAGAATATAATTCAAATACAAAAAAAAAATGGTATAAATTAAATGAAGGTGATATTTTCAAATTAGGAAGAGTTTATATAAAAATAATAAAAATTAAATTAGAAAATGAAAATATTGATAAAACAAATGATACAATTTTATCTCATAGAAATTATAGTTCTAATTCTTTAATAGAACAAAATATAATAAGAGGTAGTTTTACAAATAGAAATAGAAAAATAACAATTTTTCAAAATGAAATATCAAATGAAATAAAAAGTGTTTTTTTACCAAAAATTTCTTCATGTGAAAATATATATAAAATCGATATCGATAAATATTCAAATAAAAATTTAATAAAAACAAAAAAAAAAATAAAAAAAAATAATAATACTTGTAGAATATGTTATAATAATGAAGAATCAATAGAAAATCCTTTAATTAATCCTTGTAAATGTTCAGGTTCAATGGAATATATACATTATAAATGTTTAACAAATTGGTTATTTTCAAAAATTGAAAATAAAGATTCCGATATTATAATTTCTTATAATATAAGTAAATTTCAATGTGAATTATGTAAAGAAAATTTTCCAGATTATATAAAATATAATAATAAATTATATAATTTAATTTTATTTGAATCAAAATTTAATCAATATATTGTTGTTGAAACTGTAAGAGATGATAAATTTAAAACTAGATTTTTACATATTATTTCATATGATGATAAAAAAACTATTTCAATTGGAAGATCAAGTGAATGTGAATTAAGTATTCCTGAATTAAGTATTAGTAGAAATCATTGTTTAATTCATAAAGTTAATTTAAATTTATTTTTAGAAGATAATTTTTCTAAATTTGGTACTTTAGTTTTAATACAAAATCCAAAAGTTAAAATTATTAATAATTTACCTTTAAAAATACAAGTTGGGAAAACTTATTTAAAATTTATTTTAGAGAAGAAATCTTCTTTTTTTTCTTGTTGTAATTGTAGAAATAATGAAGATGATATTATTTTTTCTTATCAAAGACAAAATTTAAAGTTTTTAAATATTTATAGAAATGTATTTATTAAAAATATTAAAATATATGAAGATGATGATGAAAATGAAAAAGAATTTGAAATTAAAAAAGTTAAAATTTTAAATAATAATAATAGTAAATCATCATTACCTTTATTAAGTTTAGATAATTCAAAATTAACAAGAAGAAGTAAACCAATTAATTTAAGAACAAATTCAATTATTAGAAATACAAATACAACTGGAATTATCTCTTTATATAATAATGATAATCATAGAAATAATATATATAATAATAATTCTGGTAATCTTATTAGACTTAATATAAATAGAATAAATAATAATAATAATAATCAAAATATTGCTGAAGTTACTCATAGTGTTTTAAATGATGAATAATAATAATTTAATAAAAAATTCTATATTTTGTTATTATTAGAGTATCTAAAAAATAAAATTATATTGTATTAATAAAAAAATCTGTATTTAATAAAAAAAAAATTTATTCAAAAAAAAATTTATTTTTCTTAAATTTTACTATAAAATTAATAAAAAATTCGAAATAAACAATATTAAAACCATATTATTTAATTTCAGGTAATTTTTCTGATTCTTTAATAACATACTTACTTTTAAAATTTGAATTTCTATTTCCATAATTATTAAAATCAATACTTTTATTAACCATATAATATCCTTGATTTTGAGGTAAAGGTTGATTACAAGAAGCACATTTTTCAACATTACCCATTAAATTTTTTTTAGTCATTAAAGGCGCTTCATCTAATTGTAAATCAATTAAAGTATCAACTAAAGTTCTACTAATCTTATTTTCTAAATTATCAATTTTTCTACTTATATACATATTATTTTTATTCATATCATTTTTATCTATTTTTCTACTCATTTCATTTCCTATTCTACTATTCATTTTTTGACCAAATTCAGCTAAACCAAATTTATCTACTTTATCTCTTAATTGTTCTTCTATTTTACTTATTGATAATCTTAAATCACTTTTAAATTCTTCTAAAATTCTCTGTGATTCATTTTTTAAATCTCTTTTTACAATTGTTAATATTTCTTTATTCATATTATCAACTTTACTTTTTAATTCATTGAAATTATTTTGTAATTCTGCAATTTTTTGACCTAAAAAACTAATATTTTCTCTAAATGAACCTTGGAATTTATTATTTGATTCTCCTTCTTTATTTTCTTCATTTTCACCTTCTAATAATTTATTTAATTTATCTAAATCAAATTTTAATTTTCTATATTTTTCATCTGAAGATTCAACTTTTTTTAATAATCCAGTTAAGTCATCTTGTACTTTTTTACTTAATAAATTATTTCTTATATCAACAATACTCTCAAATGCTTTATCTAATTCATCTTTATGTTCTTCTAATATTTTATTTAAATTTTCAATATTTGGATTTGATGTTAAATCAAATTGATCTATTTTATTTTGTACCATATCTTTTAAATTTTCATCAATTTTTTTCATTATTTCAACATTAATATTTTGTACTAAAATATCATAATCAAAATTATTATTTTCTCCTTCTTTATTTGAATTAGAACTCATTTGATTATTTAATTTATATTTATTTTCTAATATATTAATAGCATTTTGAAATTTATCTCCTAAAGCTTTTAATTTTTTATCAACATTTGAATTTAATTCATCTAATTTTTTCATAGGAGCTTTATTCTCAATTGAATTAGAAAACATTCTTAAAGTTTCAGAAACTTTTTTTAAAACATCATCATTTCCTTTATTAACATTAATTTCTGGAATTGTTGTTGAAGGTTCTTCAATCATTGAAATATTATTTGTTATTGGGGGAATATTTTCAAACATTTCTTGATTTGTTTTTTGTTTTTTTAATGAATTTTGTAATAAAATTAATTTTTGATTTAAATTATTTAATTCTTTATCATAATGAACTTTTGTTGCTTGATTTATTTTATCAAAAGATTTTATTTTATTATATATAAAATCAATATCTTCTTTTGATAAATTTTCTGGAATTTCATCTGGAATTGGAATATGTTCTATTTTATTTAAAGGATTTGATATTTTTCTTTGTAAATTTCTATTTATTACTGTATTATCATTTGTTGAATTTATTATTGTTTCATTTTGAACATTTGAATTATCTATTATTAAAGGTTTATTTTCAATTTTTGGTTCTTGTTTTATTTCTTTTATTTCTACTTGACTTTCTATTCCAGTTTTTGAATTTAATTGATTTATATTATCTGCTAAGTTTGTAACATTTGAATTTATATCTTTTATTTTTTCATTTATATTATTTATATTTTCTATATTTTTATTTGATATTTCATTTATTGAATCTGTTAATTTATTATTATTTTCATCAATTTTTGTATCTAATTTATTTATTTCATTATTATAATTATCAATTAATTCTTTTAATTTTTCAATTTCTAATCTATTATTTTCTATATTTCCTTTTTCTTTTTCTAAAGATTTAATTTGATCTTCAACAACTCGATTTAAATTATTTAAATTATCTTCATGACTCATTACTTTTTTCATATTATCTTCAGTTGCATTTTTTACAAATTCAATAGTTGTATCATAACTATTTAATTTATCATTCATTTGTGTAAATCTTTCTTCATATTTTAATAAAGTATCAGAAAAATGATTTACTGAATCTTGAAGTAAATTAATTCTATTTTGAGTTGATTCACTTTTTATTTTTAAATTTTCTACATCTTCTTTTATATCTAATAATTGATTTAATCTTGCTGTTATGTCTGTTACTTTTTGATTTAAGGCTACGTTGTTTTTATATAAAAATTCTATTGTTATTGATAAGTTTTTAAAATTTATTAATGTGTTTAATTCACATGGTAATTCTTCCATTTTTTTTTAAGTTTAATTAATTTTTTTATTATTTCTGTTACGTATTTATAATATTTAATTTTTTTTTTTTTTTTTTTTTTTTTTTTGTAAATGGAAAAAAAATAAATTAAAATAAAATTAATACTTTTTATTTTTTTAATTTAACTAAATAATTTTTTTTATTTCTTTAAAAATTTTATTTTTTTTTATTTTTCTAATTTTGATATTCTTTTTCTCTAAAAGTTCTTAAATCATTTAAAACTTTTTCACCAAAAGAATCTCTTAACATTTCAGAATCTTTTAATTCATTTTCAACATTTTCACTTTTTTTCATATTATTATCTTTTCTACTTTTTCTATTATTAACATTATCATAATGATTATCATCAAAAAAATTCATTTTTTCAAATATAATTTCTTCTTCATTTCTATTATTATTAAAATTATTATTTGTATTATTATAATTACTACTTTTTTCTGAATTTAATCTTTGAAAATTAAAAGAATTAACTGATGAAGTATCTGATTTTTTTCTTTTAATTCTTCCTTTTTCTCCGCTTAAATCAACTGATAAATTAACAATTTCTTCTTCATTTAAATTTTTATTTTCTTCATCTCTTAAAGTTGGTACTCTTGAATTTTTTCTTGAATTTATTTCTGAAAAATCATCAAAAGGTAAATTTGAAAAATTATCTTTATTATTATTATTATAATTATTATTATTATTATAATTAATATTATTATTATTATTATTTGTATAATTTGAATAATTATTTGTTTTTATTTCATCAGAAAATTCACTTGGATCTTCCTTTATTGTTACTGGGATATTATATTTATTTTTTTTTAAATAATCTCTTATTCTTTCTTGTTCTTTTCTATCTTTTTTACTTAAATTTTCCATTATATCTTCAAGTACACTATTTGTACTTATCATACTTTGTCTGAAAATATTTTCATTTTTATTATTTGATTTTTCATTTCCAAAATTTGCAGTTTTTGATAATGAATTAAATGTATTTTTATTATTTGATATTTCATTTACTGATGAATTATTACTTTGAATATCATCAATTTGATTATTATATTTTTTATTTAACATTTCTAATCTTTCTTTATTTGTTTCTGGGAATAAACGACTATTATTATTTATTAAATCAAAATTTCTTTGTTGATTTAAATTTTGATTATTAAAATTATTATTATCATAATAATTATTTTGAGGAGTAAGATTTCTAATATTATTATTATTAATAGGAGAATTATTTATATTATTATTATTATAATTATTAATATTATTATTTGGTGATGGATTTCTTATATTATTATTATTTTGATTATTATTATTAATATTAAAATTATTTAAATCTCTTTTTTGAGGTGTTGTTTGATTATTTAAAGTATTTATATTATTTAAATCAAGATTTTTATTTGCTAATTCATTTTTAAAAAATCTTTTTCCTTCTTTTGATTCAAGTAATTGATCAAATTTTGATAAAAATTGAATATGTTTATTTAAATTAAATTCTGAATTATTACTTTGACTAATATTAAAATCATTTTTATTATTATTTATATTATTATTATTATTATTATCTGGAAGTAAATTAACTTTATTTTCATATACATTATTATCATTAAATCCATTATTATTATTATTTTTATTATTTAAATCATCAATATGATTTGTTTTTCTTATTGTAGAATTTAAAAAGTCATTTGTTTCATTATATTCTTTATTCCCTATAATATTCTTTAAACCATAATCATTAAATTTATCTGAATTTTGACTTTGAATATTATTATTATTATTAGCAAAAGTCATTTTAAATTCTTTATTACTATTAAATAATGAATTATCCATATTATTAAAACTATTTTTATTAAAATTAATACTATTTGTATTTACTTTAGTAAAAATATCATTATAACTTATTCTATTATTTATACTTTTTTGATTTGTATTATTATTAATATTTCTATCATCAAATTGTTTTTTTCCAAAATTACTACTTTCATTATTATTATTATTAATATTATTATTATTATTAATATTATTATTATCACCTCCTAAATTATCATATGTATTATAAAAATTATTAAAAGTTTGAATTTTATTATCTTTATTTAAATTCATATCATCTCCAATAAAATTTTTACTAAATAAGAAATCACTTGAATTATTTTTTAAAGTATTAAAATTACTATTTGTTGTATTATTCATAATATTCATTCCTGTATTTAAAGTTGAACTACTATTTCTCCTAATATTATTATTATTAATTGTATTATATGAATTTATTTTATTTAAATTTAAATCATTTCTTTCTAAATTATTATAACTTGATGGTCTATTTTTTATTGTATTTAAATTTGTATTTCTTATTATATTATTATTATAATTTATTTGATTTGGATTTTTTTTCTGTTGTTGATTTATGTAATCTTGATATTTTTGTTCAAATTTCATATCATCTTCTAATTTTTTTTGTTTTTCTAATTTCCTTCTTTGTTCTCTTTCTTCTATTTGTTTTTTTAGTATTTGATTATATTCTTCTTTTGCTTTTTGTTGATTTAATTTTATTTGTAATTCAATATCTCTATTTTGTTTTAAAATATTATTTATTTGATTTGAAATTCTATTATTATATTCTTTATTATATATTTGATTATTTAATTCATTATTATTTCCTCCTTGAAAAACTAAATTATTTGGATTATTGTTTTGAAAATTATTAAATTTACTATTATTATTAAATTGATTCATATTATTATTAAATTGTCTATTATTATTATTAAATTGATTCATATTATTATTAAATTGTCCATTATTATTATTAAATTGATTCATATTATTATTAAATTGTCCATTATTATTATTAAATTGTCTTATATTATTATTAAATGGTCTATTATTATTATTAAATTGTCTATTATTATTATTAAATTGATTTATATTATTATTAAATTGTCCATTATTATTAAATTGATTCATATTATTATTAAATTGTCCATTATTAGTATTAAATTGTCTATTATTATTATAACTATTATTAACAAATCCAAAATTATTATTAATATTCCCATTATAATTATTAGGTAAACTACTATTAACAATAGTAGGTCTATTAAAATTATTATAACTGTTATGATTATTAATATTATTTCCCATTGAAAAATTTTGATTAAAATTTCTATTATTTTGATATGAATTATAATTTGGATTTTGTTTCATATTCCCATATGAATTGTTAATAGGTGGACTTAAATTTCTATTAACTGGTCTATTATAACTCATATTAGAGTTTAAATTTTGGTTTCCATTATAAATGTTATTGAAAAAATTTGACATTTACAAAGAAAAGTAATTATTACAATTTATATATAAAATAAATTATTTTAAATTATTATATTTTTGCTTAAAATTATTATCGAATTGATTTCCATAAAAATAATTATTTGAATTTTTAAAAGTAGTAGAATTCGAATTACTCAAAGAATGCAAACCGTAATTAAAATATCTTCCAAAATAATTATTTCTTACTTCTTTTCTATTATTTTCTATATAATTATTATAATTTAAATTATTATTTTTAACTTCTTTTTTTTCATCAATTGCTTTAATAGAATCCATTAAATTCATAATTGAATCTTCACTTAAAATTGATTGATTATCATTTTCTTTTGGAATAATTAATTTAGGATCTTGTAAATTTTCAAATTTTTTAACTTCATCTTCTTCTTCTTTTGAATTTAATGACATATTAATTTGAAAACGTTTTTTTTCATTTATTTCATTTTCATTTATGTTATTCATTCTTTGACTTGGAGGATTAGAGTTTTTAGTTATATTATATTTTTTTTTAAAATTTAAATTGTGTTCAGTTAATGATATTTTATTATTATCATTATAATTATTATAATTATTATTTATTATATTATTAATTGAATTAATATTTGATTTTTTATTATTTTCATTTATAGAAGATAATATTTCAATATTTATATTATTATTATTAATAGTATTATTTGTATTATTAAATAAATTAAAATTATTTTCATTTGAAATAATAAATTTCTGATTCTTATTTTGATGATTAATAATAATATTATCAGAATATTTTTTTTTTGCTTTTTCATGAAAATTTTTATTTATTTTAATATTACTAATACCTTTATCATTATCATCAATTAAGAAACTTTTAACCATATCTAAATCTGAAAATTTTTTATCATAAGAACAATTTAAAGTTTCTTCATTTTCTAATTCACTACTACTATTATTATCATCATTAATATTATTATTATTTATATTAAGTTTATTTTCTAAATTAATAATATAATTTTTTAAATCTCTACTTAATTGAAAATAATTTTCAGGTCTAATATGAATTTTAATACAAATTTTTCCTTTATCATCAATATAACCATCTTCTTTTAATTTACTTAATTTAAAAAATTTACTATAACCCCAACATTCACCATTTGAAAAATTAGAAGAATATTCTTGATAGAAATTATTTTTATTTTTAAAATTAATTAATTCTAAAATATAATAATATTTTGACATTTCATTTATTCCTTCTAATAATTCTAAAAAAATTGATATATATTCATTTTTTGCTGTCGCATTTCCTTTTGGATATAATTTAATTCTCCAAATTAATCCATTTATTCTTAATTCTGGAGAATAAATTATTTCATTATTGTTATTATTATTTAATATTTCTAAAAAGTTATTTATTTCAAATTTTGATGTTTCATATTTTGGAATAATTGAATTTGGTATTTCATTTGAAAAATTTAAATTAAAGTTTTGTTTTATATCTTTTTCTTTATTTAATTTATCTTTTATTTTCTTTATTGAATTTAATATATTATTTGTTTTTGTTATTAAAACACTTTTAGTAGAATTTTTTATTTCTTTTGAAATATTTTGTCTTTCAATTTCAATTTTATCAATTTTATTTTCTAAATCTTGTTTCCATTTAATTAACTTATTAATTAAATCTTGTGAATGATTATTTAATTGACTATTTAAATTATTAAAAGTATCTTCTAATTCTTTACTTCTTTTATATTTATAATTCCCAATTTCAATAATTTTTTCATTAATATCTTTTAATTTTCTATTTAATTTCTCAGAATTATCATCCAAATCTTCTTTTTCTTTTTTAATAATATCAAAATGTTCTTTATAAACATCATTAATTCTTTTAATTTCATGATTTTTATGATTATCTTCAAACATATAACAATCAGAACAAAGAGGAATATTACATTTAGTACAATAATATAAATATTTAATATTATGTTTAGGACAACTTTCTAATTGTTCTGTTTTTTTATTTATACTCATTTTATCTATAAAATTTGCAACTTCTGCCATAAATGAAACTTGGATTATTTGACTTAATCTTAATGAAGTTTTACAATTTGGACATTGACTTTTATTATCTAATAACCATTTTTGAATACATTTTTCACAATATAATTTTTGACAAAATGGACACATTGAAGGATCTTTTATTTTCTTTTGACATATTGAACATTTTATTATATTTTCTATTGTGTTTGAGTCTTTTGAATGAATATCGTTATTTAAATTTGGTGTTATAGAAGCCATTTAAATTAAAAAATTATTTTTTTTTTCTTTATTTTTTGAGTTTATTTTAATTTTTTTAGGATATATATATAAAATTATTATCAATGTTTTAAAAAATGGAATTTTGTAGAATATGTAATATTTATTTTTTTATTTTATTATTAAATTTTATTAAAGATAATAATATTTATATAAAAAATATAAAAAGTTTTTTATTTTAGTTTATATTACTTTAATTCTTATATTATAGGTTTAAAAAAAGACATTAATTTTTATTAAATAAAAAGAATAATTTATAAAATTCTTTTAAATAAAATAACAAAAAAATAAAAAAAAAACCGTCAAAAAAATTAAAAAAGAAAATATAAAATATTAAAACACCAAAAATTTATATAAAAAATAAAAAAAATTACCTTAAAATAAAAAATATATCTTAAACTAACTCAATAAATTTATTCCCAGAATCAAACTCATGAATTTTTTTAAGAATTTCTTTATGAATTTCCTTTTCATTTTTATCAGTAACATGAATTTCAAAATAATTAACAATATTTTTCAAATCATTAATACAAGGTAAAGTTTGTGTATTAAAAATTTTATTTTTTTTATTAACCCACATTTCTCCCATAGAATCAATTTTTTCTTTTTCTCTTTCATAAATTAAATCTTCACTCATATTTAAATAAATCAAAGAATGAATTTTAAATTTATTACCAATAATTTTTTTCCATTCTAAAATATTATCTTCGCATTTGGGAAAACCTTCTAAAATAATATATTCATATTTTAATTTAGAAATATTATTAAATAATAATTCAACTAAATCTTTTGAAGGAACTAATTTATCTTCATTAATTTGATCTAAACGAACACTTGATTTACGTAACATTTCTTGTCTTATTAAAGAATCTATGTGAATTACTATGTAATCTTTTGATGTTTCTGATAAGAGATTTGATTGAGTTTTTTGACCACTTCCTGGACGACCTACTAGAAATATTATTAGTTTTTGAGATGGTGATGATGAACAACCCATTTTTTTTTTTTTTAATATTGATTTTTTTTTTTTTTTTTTTTTTTTTTTTTTTTTTTTTT
>Ga0256407_10012965_pt1 | contig 11231 bp, 7 predicted proteins | sample RumenRJG_04DNA_FD_193489 | JGI IMG/M metagenome (GOLD analysis project Ga0256407, IMG submission 193489) | Bovine rumen microbial communities from Lethbridge, Alberta, Canada - RJG_04 | ecosystem: Host-associated > Mammals > Digestive system > Stomach > Rumen | place: Canada: Alberta | collected... | reverse complement strand
GATGCGGCTCACCTCGGCCGGCGTATAGAACTGGCCCTTGCTCTTACCGGATTCGGAAGCAAAGTTCTTCATCAGGTACTCATAAGCGTCACCGATGAGGTCATCGTCCGCCGCCCGGTTATTGGAGAAATCCAACTCCTCACGCTGGAACACGGCAATCAGCTTGCTCACCGTCTCAACCAGGTCCTTGCCCTTGCCCAACTTGTTCTCGTCCGAGAAGTCCGCATTGGTAATGACTCCGGTAAGGCCGTTGGCTTCCGCCAACTTCTCCAGGATCTTGTTCATCTCCTCACCGATATTGGTCTTGCCCTTCAGCGCCACCATATCATCGAAGGAGCAACCCTCCGGCACGTCGATGAGCATGTTGGAATCCTTCTTGGCCTTGTCCGAGATATACTTCACGAACAACACCACCAGCACATAATCCTTGTACTGGCTGGCGTCCATACCGCCGCGCAGTTCATCGCATCCGTCCCAAAGGGCGCTATAGAGTTGAGATTTTTTGATTGCCATAGTCAAATAAGATATTAAGCGTCTTCGTTACGTCGTTCAATTACGACATACTGATTCTCATAAACATATATTTTGTCCGGGAAGTCTCTGTCTGGTTTATTCCTATCATCCGTGGAAATAATGCCGACATAGTCGCCTTCCTGAAGGTTCAGTTCCTTAACATACTGGAGGCTGTAATCACCTACGATAGAGGCTTTCTTAAAGGAGGAACCTGGCACCTTAACCTGCTTGACATATCCGTCATATTCATATTCTCCTTCCCAATACTCTTCCCCGTGGTAATTATCGTGTACGTTGCCATACCACAAAAGAATATCCATTGCAATATGGAGTACGGCTTGAAACAGATTCTGGCTTTGCACATCCCCTACGTACTTATCAACACCAAGTTTTGCCAAATCATCGTCACCATGAGACCCGTCCTGAGTAATCGCAAGGAAGTACTCAAAGGAACGCCTAAGCGTTTTTGGCATCAGGTCTTTCTTCAGTAATCTGAAGGGAAATACCTCTTTCTCGTCCAAAAATCGTTGGAATTGATTGATGCTACCAAGTTTTGGAATAATCCCTTCTTTCCGACACGCGCCCATCACTCTTTCAACCAGTTTCCTTAAGGGGTTGAACAAATCTTCTAGGTTAATTCCGGAAATGTCATCAAGATAACCCATTCTAAGGCCCTTGAGAAGATATTTCTCAGCCTTAGGGATGAGCTTCGCAACCTGAAACTCACGGTTGTATCTTTTGGCTATTTGGTACTCCGGCGAGTTCATCTGATCTACCTTCTCGATAATCTTCGCATATAGAACTTTGGTGGTTGCCTTCTTAGGTATCCAATTGTCGAGATTCTCAGGCTGGAGGAAATACTCAAGTTCAGATCCCTGCTGGCAAGCCAGTCGTAACTCTTCTGCACCCCGCTGTGAATAGAGAAAGAATGGTATTTTGGAAGAGTAATCCGGAATCAGTCGGATTGCACAATAACTAAGCCCGGAAAAATCCTTTCTACTGCTCTCATCCTCCATATCAAGCTGTTTTTTTCGATTGAAATTGGCATCAATTACAACAGCATGGACTTGACCCTCAAACTTTTTCATTAGAGATTCAAGATCTTCTGCATTTGTAGCCGTTCCCAACAGATTGATATGATTGGCCTTAAGATTCTCTTCAAAGAAGAGAGCCTTAGTGATGGTTGCTATTTCATCATCAGCCCACAGGATGTTATAAACACTCTGACTCATAATTATTTACTATTATTGAAGGGTCAATAGACTTGGAATCAACAGGAAGCAGAATATCTACAATGAAATTCCACTCTTTATCGCTATTTAAAGCAAGATAGCCGCCATGAGCCTTGGTGATGCTGTAGACATGATTACCACCCAATCCAGTATTGCCGGACTCTTTGCTAAAGCGGCCCTTTGTAATAAAGTCGTTTATAGTAAAACCGGCGGCCAAAGGCTTCCCGTTGTTCATGACAGAAAACCTCAAAAATGTGGTTTCCTGATATCGAACAAGGTCAAGAGAGATGGCGGCGAGGTTCCCACCAGGCACCTGGAGGTCCCCTTTGTTAAAGCCATGACGATATGTGTTATCCAGAAGGGTCTCCAATAGTAGCTTAAGTTTGTCCGCATCGGCATTGATGGTAATACACTTAAGGAATTCGTCAATGGGCATAAGCTGGAGTGAGAACTCCTTTTTTCCCACGATACTCCATGACTTCATGAACTGATTGATAAACTCAACAGGATAAACTGTCGCACGAGAATAAACCGCCTCGCTCAGATCCTGACCGAAAGAGGTGATAATGCGCTGCATATAATCATTGATCTCCTTCAGTGCATACACTCCCAATGCGACGTCTTCACTAAGATTACGCTCAGGGCTTAAGAGATAGTTGAATACTTCCCCTTGATTAGTAAAGGATGTGCCTAACATATGAACCAGATCATTGATATCGCTACTCAAGCCAAGGCGAGCCGCCTCTTTCTTTAGCTGCTCCTTCTTTGCTGTTCGCTCTTTAGTGAGTTCCAAGTCGACAATGAGTTGTTGATTATTGTCGATGGGCATTTGTAAAGCGGAGAAGGCTTCAATATCAAGAGAGGAAATGCTATCTGCACGTGAAAGGACCTGCTTAATAAGCGGGTATTGAAGAAGCTGAAGGGCAAAGTATTCAAGAGAAACTACGCTCTTTATTACTTTGAAAGAAAGCTGGTTCGGTTTTGTATAAAAATCACCCAGTCCTCTATGAATATAAACCGATACCGTATTCAGAGAATATGACATGACGACAGCATCACCTGAATGCATTCTGCAACCAGGAGAAGGAATGGCATTCTTCTCTTCTTTAGTATTCTTGAGAGCATCGTCAAGATTGTCACTAAAGTGGTCTGGAGTGAGGACAAAGGCGTAGTTGTGGGTGTCACGAGTAATTGTTCCTCGATCGTAAACCGCCAAGTCTCGAATTCGCTTGATGGGTCGTCCATCAGTAGTCTCAGCCCCGGAGTAATACAGGGCAGACATCAAAGAATAGTCTTGTTGACGGACTTCATCATAAGAAATGAATTTCACAACTGAAGATTCATTTTCGCAGGTTACAGCAGCATCGAGAGCCCTGGTGTCAAGAATCCTTGATCTCGAATTTCTATCTAACACCATTTTCGTGGCATCTACGAAGCGCACATGGGTATGCTTCTTCTCGAAAGACCGGACAATGATATTTGCGCTAATGCCAGCTCTAGCAAACAAGCCCTTAGGAAGTTCGATTACCATGTAAAGCGAGCCATCCTCGACCATCTTTCGACGGACGTCACGACTTACCAGTCTGTTGCAAAAAGACGGGGAAACAATGCAAATAGAGAGTTTTGCAGGATGGCTTTCTGAACACTTCTCAAAAAAGAAGTCTTCAACATGCCTATATTGACGAATTTCCTCGTCATATTGCCTCAGGTTCATGCCGAACGGAGGCGAAGCAACAACAGCATCGTAGGCCTCACAATCCCGCCACTGCGTGATAGAATCCTCAACCACAACATTCGCCCTCCACATACGATGGGCGTCAAGACGAAGAATCGCCAGTGCGGCAGTGGCCTGATTAATCTCCTGGGACAGGAAAGAAATCATCTCTTTGTTGACAATTTCTTTTTCATTGTCAGAACCATAAGAATATGTCAACCGATGGTTGCCCATTTCGATGGCATAAGAATTCATTCCGGAAAATGGATTGTATATATTGCTACATCCATGATCGTTGAGAATCTTGCAAATAGCGCGAGTAACCTTTTCCGGTTGAATATACTCTATCATTCCCGAGCTCCCGAACTCAATAGACAAAAAGTCATAATACTCGTCAACCATTCTGGAATAAGCCGGGAGATTGTCATTCGTCTCCAGAGTGTGGTTGAGTTCATCGATACAAGGAAGAAATGAGGCCGAAAAGTGAAGAGAAAAAGCTTTAGACAAAGCGTCCAATACCGGATGCTTTTGTAGCGTCTCCTCTGAAAAAGAAATGAATGATGTGGTTTGATTGACTGTTTTTACCACATACTGAGCACTTCTTTTTGCGCAATAGAGTGCCGCCAGCCACGCAATCGCAGCTTCTCTCTCAAAACCGGGATTGCTTTTCAGGCTTCTGAAAAGCAGAGTCAAAGGCTCCTGGTTAGTTTGATCGACGTATTTAGTAAAAAGCTCTCTCATAACGGGCGGTTTGAAATCATAGCGCAAAGGTAGCCCTATTTTATGCAATACATTTGCGCATCTCTAATCTTCCTGTTTTTTTACAATATCTTGTATTCGTTTCAACATCTTATCCCGGAAATCATCTTTGCAGATGATCTTTGCTGTATCGGCATACCTCAACAGCATCCATTCCAGCTCCTTGTTAGGAATAATATCCATAGTTGCCTCTGCATACCCATTCTCGCGAATAAACTCATCGTTCGAGAAGGTAATATAGGGGTAGAAGGGCTTCGTCTTAAGGTAGAAGTAGTCGCGTCTGGCAGCATTGTCTTTCTTTACGTCTCCCGTATTGAAATCGAAGCGCAGAACCAGATGCACGGAAGGCTCCGTGTCCAAACGCGTCACACCAACAATATCGCCAAAGTAGTCCTCCTTGAAATCCTTTATCTCCTGGAGTGAGACTTCTTTATAAAGAACGGGCACCGGCTTGATATTGTCGATTCTATCCAGCGGGAGGTTGAGGATACCAGAGGCGGGTTTATTCTCCTGGGCAGCCTGCTCGTTCCAACCAAACAAAAACCACCGGTTATTGTACTGGCGAACAAAATAGGGGTGGATTACCTTCTTCAGCGGCTTCCCGAACCCGGCACAGAAATCCAGCTCAATGACCTGCTTATTTAATATATAAGAAAAGAACTCGTGGACACGGGAACTATTCTTATATTCCAGGTTGTCTCCAAAGTCAATGGCCTCCATGGCCATGGCATTGGTGAAGTAGGAGTCTTGAAGCATGAGAATCAGGTTCTGCAGCCAGAGCAGACGAGGATTCATTTGGATAGACTCCAATTGTTCCTCCATACTCCTCAACGATTCCTTCATCTCATAGGTGACAATCGAATAACTCGCGTCCTCGTACTTGATGCGCCGGGCACCACGCTTGTTGTTGATGGGGGCATCATATAGATCCTTCAGGGCTTCCAGGTCGTATTGCAATTGGCGGCGTTTGATTTGATTCTCCTCCGACATTGAGCTGTTGAGGCGTTCAAGCAGCACATCCAACGGTAATCCATCGGGTGTACCACGCAGAAGACGGTCAATTTTCTTGTACCGCTCGTACTGGTTCTTATCCATTAAAGCAACAGGAAGTGATTTTCAAAGATACAGAAATATGCTAAAATATGCAAATGGATTGCGTAAAAAAGAGCTACCTTTGCTTCCAGAATCGGATCACATCCCCGATTGATTTTTACAATATGTCTTTAATCCTTACCTTCCTATTCACTCTCATTTTTCTCGCAGAACTGCTCAAAGAGAAGCGTTAATACGCCTCGTAATCAATCTTCTTCCACCTTTCCCGCTTCCCAGAACTCCAGCTCCAGATCTTCAATCATAGCCTCCAAGGCATCTTCGACAAGCAATGATTTTTGTTCTCCATTCCTCACAGTTTTATTTACACTTAAAGAATCATGGATTATGTATTCTGGACGTTACCCGTTTGCTTTATTTTTTTGTGGGGGGAAAGAGGATCTCCAGCTCAAAGGCGTGGGTCAGAACATTATTTGCGATGTTTCAAATGAAGGAGAACAGGTAACTGTATTGGGCTGTGTTTATTAATTATAATTCAATTAATTGTTCCTTTAGTCGAAAGGCTTCAGGGTCTATTTTCATTTGATATATTTTGATTTCCGGATTGCACCTTCGTGCCTCCTTGATGATTTTCACCTTTTCTTCTTTGTCTATTTTAATACCTAAGTAAAGGGATTCAAAGCATTCGACCCCTAAACGAGGATACGCGCGAACCTCTCTCCAGTCAATTGAATCATTCCTTTTGGTCTTATAAGGCAATCCCATCGGAGCATAGTATGAATTGTTATAGTCCGAAGCGGGGATTGGGTCTATCAGCACTAATCTCACCTCCTGCTCATGTTCCCATGCTTTAGCTTTAGTAGAAAACAAGTAACGGAAATAATCCACCTCATTATGGTAATAATCAGGTTTAGGTCTCTCAACAACTTTCCGATACTGTACCTCCATTTCCATTGCACCTTGGTAAATACTACAGAGAATTCTGGAGAGGTACTTGCGAGCCTTTTCCATATTCACCCCTATGCAAACTCCTTTGTGGTTAGCATAATATGCCCACATCGGCACAGAGTCATGTATTTTCGACAGACTGCATATCCATGCTTTGTTTCTCAAATTCTCAGTATCGAGTCTCCCTTTTTCCTTAAAGAAATCTCTAAGAAACCCGTCATCCGTCTTGACTGGTACATTTGAGAAGTCAAACAAGCCAGGGTGGCAATCGAATGGATCGTTCAAACGCGTAGAATTGGTGAACTGCAGATTGCCATAATGAAGCATCGACAATCCCCCTTTGAAATCAAGGTATTTGTATAACTTGGTATTGCTTTCCATATACGACAGAGGTCCTACTCCAACTCCTTTATCCCCAACCCCTTCAAATACTCATACGTGCTATCATAGAACGCCGGCACGCGCGTCGGATCCAGATAAGAGCCATCAATAGTCTTCTCAGGATTCCCTTCCGGCACGCAAATGACCATGCCCTGACGGGCACGGGTAAGGAGCACGCGATAAGCATTCAACTGGTACATGCGGCGCATGTCGGAGGCGATATTCTGCCACACTCCCCCATTGAACGAGCGCTGTGTCCAAGGGCCTTGGATTAACTCGGCCTTCTTCCGGTCTTTCTTGCTCAGCACAGTGTGCTCGGGATCGTAAATCATGTCGCCATCCCAAATAATAGCGGCATAATCGAGCTCCAGTCCTTGCACATCAAACTCGGTGGCAGCATCCTCCAGGAAGAGGGAGGAACGGATATCGGTAATGTCGTCCAGGAACCAATGCACGGTATCTGGCTTACAGCGGACGTCAATGGAAAGGGGACGTAGCCGATAAGCCTGCGAAGAAACCAGCAAACCATACCGCTCCGAACCACGATGCATCTTGCGAAGCCACTCCTTCGCTTTATCCAAATCTCGCGTCAAACGAATCGGATATTTCGCATCCAGCTTTTGGAGTTGCGCCTTCGCCAGGGCCACATCGACATCCAGCAAGGCCTTCACAAAGAGGCTCAGATTCTCGGCGCGGAAGCTGCGCTTGCTTACAGCCAGATGCAGTTCCTCGATAGGATGCTTCCGTTCCTCGGGAATAGCGGCGAGTTTCTCCTCTACCCTACCATCGGCATATTCCTTTTCCCTTAGATTCGCCGGATAATAAACATGCCACTGATCAAAAGCGTTCTGGATGGCCGATAGCCACGTCGAAATCCCGGCCTCACCGGTATTGATCTCCTGGCCGCCACCAACAAGACAGACGATAACAGCCCAGTCTTTCTTTTTATCCAGGCCCCAGGTAAGGAATTCCGGCTCTGACATGGGGAAATTCTGGATGCCTTTCTTACGGCTGAGCCAGTTGCGTAACTGCTCATACGTCCAGCTGCGCTGGGCCTCGTCAAAGATATCCACGTGCTCGGTTAGCCACTCGCTGCCGTCGTTGGCGGCGACGGAGGGATTAACCGTAAGGGTCGTAGCGTCGGATGAGATGGGCTGTTTAACCATCTGAAGGACATAGTCTCTATGATGGTACACGTCCATGATGAACGAATCCACGGCCTTGTGAGCGCGGGTCTTGTTGTATTTGGTTTTGGGGTCTTTCAGTTTCTCTTGCTCTACGGCGTCTCTGGCCAGCGCTTCTCGCAGGACTTTCACGAGCGGGCCATTGCCGCTGAGATAGACGGCCAGGCTGCGGTTTTCATCGGCCTTCTTGTCTTTGCTCTCTTCAAAGAGATTGATGGCGATATCCAGCCCGACCAGCGTTTTCCCGGCGCCGGGAACGCCCGTGATAAAGCAGATGCTCTTTTGGCCTTTCTGCTTGGATTCTTCGACAATCTTCAGAACGGCTTCGGTTGCTTTTTCCGTCCGGTCTTCCGAGGTGTGGTTGGTGATATCGGCAATGGACTTGTTGGCCAGATTCTTTCTCCGGTATAAGGTTGTCGCGGCCTGCACGATGGTGGGCGTGGGATTGTAGGGGCTCATCCCCCACCCTTCCGGAGTTTCTTCTTGTGCGAGTTGGCTGGTTAATCTGTCTATGACGGAGCGAAGGCATGCGTCATTGCAGCAGAGCGGTTCCAGGACTTTGTCGTCATACTTGGAGGGCTGGAACGCATGCGAACGCTCGGAGGCCGCTGTGGCTACCAGAATGGGGACGACCCATAGCGCATGACTCTTCTGGTGGAAGTATTTCAGATCCAGGGCATAGTCCCATACTTGCTCCAGGTCCGGGCGCTCATAGGCTTTTGCGCCCACCTTGTATTCGAGGACGATGACGACGTCCTTGATTAGGAGGATGACATCGGCCCGTTTTCCTAAGCGCGGGATAGAATACTCGAAGAAGATCTCCCCTTCCACCCCCGCTAACGATCCCTGTAATGTCTGAATCTCGTGTGACCAGGAATCCTTCTGGAGCACGTTGTCATCCAGCCGGCTGTTTCTGGACAGCTCGGCCCAAACTTCCTCGGCGTTTGCACTGAGGAATACGGGAATAGATGCGTTATAAAAGTAGCGGTTCAAGCGTTATGTGGGGTTGTAGCCTCAAATATACGCATTTTGGATGACATGACATATACCCCAATAAAGGATTGGAAGCTAAATAAGTGGTAATCACTTGCTTTCCTTCCGCATTTTACCTATATTTGTTTTCGAGAGAACGGTCGTCGAATCGGCCGGTAATGAAACCAGGAGCAGGGCCGTTCCGTTCTGGATGGCGCTCCCTTCACAAAGAATATCATTTCTCTGCACCATTCCTGTAGGGGCTGGGCTTTTGTAGTGCAATTAACATTTAATAATCAACGATATGGAGTACATTATTTACTGTGACGAATCCGTCAGCAATGGAAAAATCCACACCGATTTCTTCGGTGGGGTACTTGTTCGCAACACCGACTATGATAGCATCCGAAACGCGCTAAACGGAAAAAAAACGGAACTTAATCTCCAGGGAGAAATCAAGTGGGTCAAGGTAACAGAGAACTATCTGGACAAATACAAAATGATGATGGCCCTCTTCTTCTCATTCATCAAGGAGAATCGTCTCAAAGTGCGCATTATGTTCCGGGAAACATCGCAGACACCATCAAACCTAAACCCCGAGCAAATACACAACAGGTACTCACTCCTGTACTACCAATTCGTTAAGAATGCATTCGGTCTCGTATATCACGACGTTCCAGAAAAAAAGCCTGTTTATCTGCGTCTCTATTTTGACGAGATTCCATATCCGCTTGACCAGCGTAATGCATTTAAAACACATATCTTATCACTACAGCACAACTCCCGATTCCGTAAAGCTCGTCTAAAGATCCGCGTGGAAGACGTTGTTGAAATTAACTCCAGTAAGCATTCAATACAACAATGCATGGATGTCATTCTTGGTGCCATGTCTTTCATGCTCAACAGGAAAAATGAGGTAATACCAGAAGGGGCTACTGAAAGAGGGCACCGCACCATCGCCAAGGAGAGACTATTTTTCCATATCCTTCAGTTAATTCAGGAATCCGACGGTATTGAGTTCTTCGACATAAGTCAAACAACACCCATAGCAGTTCCAAAGGATTTCTGGACCATGCCTTATCGTCACTGGAAGTTCACAACGTCAGAGTATAGAAATAGCAGGAAAGGTATAAAACAAGAAAAAAGCCCCGCTTAAGCTACATAAACCGCCTTGGTGGAACCAGGGCCTTCGCTTCCGAGTAGGGCTCTTTCTGATGCAAAGGTAATCATTTTCCCGGAATCCGCAAAAAAAGTATTTAACTATCAGATCCTTCGCTGCGCTCAGTCGGCTGTCAATCAGCTTCTGCAGATAAACGTCTCTGGGAATATATCCTGCTATTTTCTATAATCGTTAATTTGTTCAAAATTAATCAGTTGAGTTTTTCTCAATCGGAATTTACTGCAAATTTGCAATAAATTCCGATTCAAAATACCTTTTGGGGGGAAATCTTACTTCATGGCATCGGCTTTGGTCTTCTCAGCAATAAATCTATCCCTCGTTAAAACCCTCGACGACATTTGTCATAACCCAAGTATTTTTTACCTTTGCGAAAGATTATATCAAAAAGAACTTCTAACAGATGCGTACAGTCATCCAAAGGGTCACCAGTGCCTCCGTCACGATTGACGGGGCCGTGCACTCCACTATCGGCGAGGGTTTTCTCGTCCTCCTCGGCATCGGCCATGAGGACACGAAAGAGGACATCGACTATCTCGTGAAGAAAATCTCCGGGCTTCGCGTTTTCAACGATGAAAACGGAGTCATGAACCGCAGCATCCTGGAAACCGGCGGTGATATCATCGTCGTCAGCCAGTTCACCCTGATGGCATCCACCAAGAAGGGCAACCGCCCTTCCTACATCGGCGCCGCCGGGCATGAGACAGCCATCCCCCTTTATGAGCAGTTCTGCCGATCCCTCTCCGAAGCCATCGGCAAACCAGTCGGTACCGGGGTCTTCGGAGCCGACATGAAAGTCTCCCTTGTCAATGACGGCCCGGTCACCATCTGCATGGACACAAAGAATAACATATGGTAGGCCATCATGCATACAGTAAATCATACAGCCTCCGCGAGTGGCGGGCGTGCTCCTGAAAGCCATCAAGGGAGGACAGTAGAGATGGAGAGCCGCCCGTTCGGAACCTGTTTCTTCGAGCAGTACGCCCAGATCACCCTCCAGGCCATCCTGGGGGATGACTTCGCCGCCCTTGTCAACCGCGATCGGCCCGACCTCCAGTCCCCGGACGGACGCTCCCTCGGTATCGAGGTCACTCGTGCCATGGAGCAGAGCCGCGAGGCGGAGAAGGCCCTGCTCCAGGACATCTCCGGCCTCACCCCCGCCGGCGGCGGAAGCGACGACGAGCTGGAGGCCATCCTCGAGAGCGGCTACGCCTACGGCCTCCGTGGCGGGCGCTTCATCGGGGCGCGGGAGCTCCACTACTGGTCGATGGCCCTTCCCATGCGGCGCATCCTCGAGAGCA
>Ga0256407_10012961_pt1 | contig 11234 bp, 14 predicted proteins | sample RumenRJG_04DNA_FD_193489 | JGI IMG/M metagenome (GOLD analysis project Ga0256407, IMG submission 193489) | Bovine rumen microbial communities from Lethbridge, Alberta, Canada - RJG_04 | ecosystem: Host-associated > Mammals > Digestive system > Stomach > Rumen | place: Canada: Alberta... | reverse complement strand
CCTCGCAGGGCGCGTCCGCGTCAATTCGATTTCGCCCGGCTGGATAGACACGTCGTTCAAAACCTACGACGGGCCAGACGCTTCGCAGCACTTTGCGGGGCGCGTTGGCAACCCAATGGACATCGCGAACATGGTACTCTACCTCGCCTCCGACAAGGCGGGCTTCATCACGGGCGAGAACATCTGCATTGACGGCGGCATGACCCGCAACATGATCTACCACAACGACTTTGGATGGAGACTGGAGAAATGAAAGCCCGAAGGAAATATCGCAGAGCGTTCCCTTTGCGTGCGTTTCTCCTGTTTCTCGCCGTTTCTGCGGCTGTCGTGGTGTCTTTCATTCTATGGGGCGACGAAATCAATGGCTGGGTGAATGATGCCATTGCTTCGACAGACGGCAATCGCTTTTTTGTGGCGCTCGTCCTTTTTCTTGTTCTCGCAAGCGACATCATACTGCCTGTTCCGTCCAGCCTCGCAAGTATTTCGTGCGGCCTGTTCCTCGGATGGAAATTGGGATTTGCCGTTTCGTTCGCAGCGATGTCGGTCAGTTCCGCCGTAGGATATGCGATTGGACGAATTTCGTCAACCGCCGCCGAAAAGCTTATTGGCGCATCCGACATGGCTTCGCTTTCCTGCTTTCAGCAGCGGTTCGGCGCGTGGACGCTGCTCGCTCTTCGACCTGTTCCTGTTCTTGCCGAGGCATCCACCGTCATGTCCGGTGTCGCACGCCAGCCTATCACGCAGGTGGCTTTGCAACTGGCATTGGGGAACGCGACGGTATCGCTGTTTTATGCGCTTGCGGGAGCGTTCTTCGGCAACGGCGAAGGCACCGCGTGGTGGGCGTTCCTTGCGGCTATGGTTGTGACTGGCCTATTCTTTCTTGCCAAGGCTGTTGCCTCCCGTCTCCGCGACGGGACGCTGGTGCGCTTTTGCGGCATATGCCATCGGAAGCGTCGCCGTCGGCATCGCAGCCGTCGCGCTGGGGTACTGGACTGCGCGGCATTGAAGATTTGAAAGGCCTGAATATCATGAAGAAGTTACTCAAGCTGCGGGCAGTAGTATCGCCGACGCCCGCGATCATCGCGGCGGCGTATGACGAGAACGGCAAGGCGGACGCCTGCACACTCGCGTTCTACACGCCGACGAGCCACAAGCCGCCGACGCTTTCAAATGCGGGCTCGTATTCAAAAAGGCGTGATGGGATGCGAAGCCGAGCGACGATTTCTTTTGGTGACGGCGGCACGCTGGGAGGGCCGGGCGCCGTCCCGGCCGAGGTGGAGGCGGCCGACACGGAGGTCGGCCCTCCCATGTGCATGGCCGCGGGAGGGCCGGGCGCACCCCTGCTAGTGCATCCGCTTCGCGGACAACCTTCGGTTGTGGGATACGTCCCGGCCACGGTGGGAAAGGCCGACACGGAGGTCGGCCCTCCCATGCGTGGGCGCAAGCGGCCATCGAAGAACTCAGTTCTGTTGACGCATGACAACAGGACGATTGTTCTTTTCGTTACCATAGTTGCGAATCTTCGACAAAAGGTGCTGGACAACAAGATCGCCTTTGATTGTATAATCAACGCGTGGCGAAAAGCCGACAACTGGCTTGTCGGGCGTTTTGTCATCATGCCAGATCACATACATTTCTTCTGCGCACCATCAACATATCCACCGCCAGATTTTCATCATTGGCTCAACTATTGGAAGTCGCTTTCGTCGCGGACCTTCCCCGTCGAACACAGCATTCCGCTGTGGCAGCGGAACTGCTGGGACACGCAACTCCGCAGTGGAGACAGTTATGCGGCAAAGTGGGAATATGTGCGGAACAATCCTGTGCGTCGTGGCCTTGTCGATAATGCGGACGATTGGCCGTATCGGGGTGAAATGAATGTTTTGGAATGGCATGATCGATAACACAAGACACACACGGGAGGGCCGGGCTCTGTCCCGGCCGTGGCGGAGGCGGCCTCCCATGTGCATGGCCGCAGGAGGGCCGGGCTCTGTCCCGGCCGCAACGAAGAAGGCCGACACGGAGGTCGGCCCTCCCTCATGACAACATCGAAACAATTTGTTGAGAAATTGAAAATGGAGGAACCTATGACAGTCGTGAAAATCACAGTGCTTGAGACATCGCTCAAGAAGGAACTGGCAGACGAATATGCCGTGCCGAATCTCGAACCCTGCCCGATTCTGAAGGCCGGGCAGGTTTTCTACGCGACAAATACGTGTCCGAAGGGAATGTGCGATGCCGCGTGGCGCACGATCAACCAGTACGTGTTTGCGCTCGCCTGCGGGGTGCGCGAGTTCTACGGCGGCGGGTGGATGAAGGAAGCAGGCAAGGTCGTCACCTGCTGCAACGACGGGTTGCGCCCTGTGTACTTCAAACTCGAAGCCACCGATAGGGAGGCCGGGCCGTTTCTCGGCAGGGACTGATGGAGAGCCCACATGAAGAAAGTAAAAATCACAATCCTCAAGACGACGCTCGACAAGGAGCTTGCAGCGGAATACGGCATAGACGGACTGACTGCCTGTCCGATGATGAAGGCCGGCGACGTGTTCTACGCCGACTACGCCAAACCGCAGGGATTCTGCGACGAGGCGTGGAAGGCGATCTACCAGTATGTGTTTGCGCTCGCACACGGCGCGGACAAGTCGCTCTTCTACTACGGCGACTGGATCAAGAAGCCCGGCGTCGCCATCGTAAGCTGCAACGACGGCCTTCGTCCCGTAATCATGAAACTCGAAGCGACAAAGGAGAAACGCAAATGAAACTAACTCGAAAAGAGTTTATTGGTGGGACCGCGGCTTTTGCCGCAGCATCGCACTTCTTTCCAACTCTTGCAATGGGCGGGAAGAAGGAAACCATCAAAATACGTCAGATAAGAAACGCGACTTTGCGAGTCAGGTTTGGCGGCGTCGAGTTCTTGATCGATCCCTGGCTTGCCAGTAAGTCCGAGGGCATGACATTTAGAAAAGGCCCTTTTGCGTCGGAGGTCGTCGATCCGGCGCAGCTTGACATCGTGATGCCTATGTGCGAACTGCCGATGCCTCTTGCCGATGTGCTGTCCGGCGTCGATGCATACGTTCTTACGCACCTTCACCCCGACCACTTCGACATGGCGGCGGACGGCACTGCCGGCGCGAAGCTCGACAAGGCGGTTCCGCTCTTTGTGCAGAACGACACCGAGGTCGCCGTCATGAAACGCTCCGGGTTCAAGGATGTGCAGACGTTCACGGACGATGGCGTTGCCTTTCGCGGCGTGACGCTCACGCGCACATTCGCCAGGCACGGGACGAAAACGCCGTGCGGCCCGGCGTCCGGCGTGTTCTTCACCTCGCCCGCCGAAAAGAAGTCGCTCTGGATCCTCGGCGACACGATCTGGTGCGATGAGACGGCGAAGGCGATGTCCACACTCAAACCCGACGTAGTCGTCCTGAACGCCTGCGCCGCACAGTTCAAGACATACGGACGCCTCATCATGGACGATGCGGATGTCGAAAGCGTCTGCCGCGCCGCGCCAGACGCCACGGTCATCGCGAGCCACATGGACACGGTCGCCCACGCCTCGCTCACGCGCAAGACGCTTCACGCCGCGCTCAAACGGCGCGGCCTTGCCAGTCGCGTCTTGATGCCGGACGATGGAAAGGAGTATTCGCTATGACAATCAATGAACGCATGGACTACGCCGCACGGCGAAAGAAAGAGATGAACTGCTGCCAGGCGGTGCTTGTCGCATTCGCAGACCAACTCGGCAGAAGTGAAGAGGAGCTGTTACGGCTCGGCTCCGGCTTCGGTTCTGGCATGGGGACGATGGAGGGGACTTGCGGCGCGCTTGTCGGCGCGATCATGGTTTCATCGCTTCTCTCCGAGAAAGGTGCGGCGATGGCCGCATCCCGCGCAATCATGCCGCGCTTCAAGGAACTGTGCGGCGGCGCGACCATCTGCCGCGACCTCAAGGGCATCGGCACAGGAAAGGTTCTGTGCAGTTGCGAGGATTGCGTCCGCAACGCCGTCCGCGCCGCAGGTGAGGCGTTGTCAAAAGACTGAGCGATTATCCCATGGCAAACATACCTGCGACATCGACGACTCTTCTGCGTGACCTTGCGAATGATTCGCAACATGCGCGCTGGTCAGAATTCGTTACACGCTATCGTCCCATGATGGAAGCGTTCATGCGTGAACGTTTTCCGTCACTTGATGCCGATGACGTGATACAAGAAACGCTTATCGCCGTATGGGCGGCGTTGCCGTCTTACCGCTATGTACCGGAAGAAAAAGGATATTTCCACAACTACCTGACGGGCATCCTCCGCAACAAGGCGCTTCGGCAGCTCCACAAGGAACAGCGACAGGCGGAGATTGCCGATGAAATGCGACGGTCGTGGGGCGACGCGCCGCAATGCATGGCGAACGGTGGTGGGGCGCGATCGCCGGTATCACCCGAACGCAGTGAGCCGCGTAAGCGGTCGCTAGAGGTGTGCGTGCCGCAAAGCGCAATCCAAGGCGACGACGAACAATCCTGGCGTGAAACGCTCGTTGAAATCGCGCTCCGGCAACTGATGAACGACGAGTCGATTCAATCCCGTACGAGGCAGGTGTTCCTGCGCGTGGTGGTGAACGGCGAGAAGCCGGGGGCTGTCGCCGCCGCGTTCGGGATCACGTGCAATGGCGTTTACCTGATTAAAAACAGGATGATGCCGCGCCTTCAGAAGATTGTGGCAGCGCTTGAAAAGGCGGGGAATATATGAGTCTCGGAGTGGACGAAATAGAGGGAATCCTTTCTTCCCGCGAGCGGATGCCGACGGGCGCGTCGTTCCCGGACGGCATAGTGTTCGGAAGCTGGCGCGTGACGGCCTTTCTCGGAAAAGGCGGGAACGGCGAAGTCTATCGCGTTGTACATGTTTTGCTCGGGACACCCGCAGCCCTCAAGGTGCTTGTCCGCGACGAGCCGCGCGCAAGGGAACGCTTCATGCGCGAGGCGAAACTGCTTTCGGAATTGAAGTCCGCGTCGTTTCCGCAGTTTCTTGAATACGGCGAAGCGAATGGATGCGTCTATCTCGTCATGGAACTCCTTGAGCCGGGCGATCTGCCGTCCGGCGACAGGGAAGTCGTGCGCTTTCTGCGGCAGATTTGCGAGGCCGTCGCCGAACTTCACGTCCGTGGAATCGTCCATCGCGACATAAAGCCGTCCAACATCCTCTGGCGCATCGGTAGGGCGCGGACTCCGGCCGCGCCGCAACGGGATGCCGTCCCCGTCCTCGCCGATCTCGGCCTTGCAAAGGACATCGCGACATCGGGCGTCGGGCGTTCGACATCGGATCTTACAGTTGGTGGCGTCGGCACGCCCGGCTACGGCGCGCCGGAGCAGATGGAGCGAGGGGAGTCGTCCGTCGCATCTGACATTCATGCGCTCGGCGTATTGGCCGACAGGTGCTTCGGCGGCAAGCCGCCGAAAGCATGGGTGCGAATCATCGAGCGTGCGACGTCATCCATTCCAGATCGTCGCTATCCGTCAGTCGCCGCCTTCGTCAAGGCGATGCAGAGACGGAACCAGTCGCGGCGGTTGGGAATTGGACTGTCGGTGCTGCTTTTGGCAGGATTGTCGGCCGCCGCTTTTGTCATGCTGTACAGGCGATATGGGGGTGAAGAGTGGAAGTGGTGGTTGATGTGCTCTCATGAACCGATTGTCAGTGTCGAAAAGGAGTATGTGCCGTATGAGAATCCCGTTTCAGGCCGCAAGGGTTGGCGTATCGTGACGAAGACAAACACCGTGGACGGTGTTGTCATTCGCTTGAACGGCAAGACGGTTTTGTTCAAGAAACCGATGGTGCTTGAACCGGGTGAATACCGCATAATCGGCCCGGGGCGGCTTGACGCGGATATTTCGGGGTCGTCGAATGTCGTCATGCGACTGAAAGGCTGCGTCTTGAACAACTTGACTGCGGCAGGGTATCAAAAAAACAAGGTGAACTATATTCTCGAGGGCGATGCCTATCTCAACTTTGCGAACCTCGACGAAGACTACCGTATCCGCAAATGCATTGGGCACTTTGACGGACTCCTGAATGGCAATGGCGGCGATGTCGCGTTTCGCGGCCCGCCGACCCGCGAGGAATTGCGCAAGACGAGACGGAAGGAGCGCGCACGCGAATGGCAGAAAGAATTGGACGAGATAAACGCAACGCGGCACGACGATTTTCGCACGCGAATTTATTGATTTCCGCGAAAGATTGCGGCGCGAGCCTTGCAGTATGAAATAGCGGCAAGGTCAGCCCTTCCCACGGAAGAAGACTCAAGGTCGCGATGCGGCTGGCGATTTTTGCAAATTACCGCCTAATTGGGCGATGGTTGTGCTATAATACGCGCCAGACAATTCAAGGCTTTGCGTTCGACGCATCGTTTTGGCTCAGGTGAAATGTAGGAAGTTTCAACTGTAAGAGCCGGAACGGAGTGGAGAATGCGCCCTTTGGGCGCATCTTCTTTCCGTGGTTCTTACAGGGCATCCTACAGCCTCACCTGAACTGCGGCAGAGGATCGCGCCCTCTTTCTTTTGCCGTAAACCAAACAGCAAACAAGGGCAAGGGATAAAACCAGAAAGGACACAAACATGAACATGCATGGAAAAATTGCAGGCATTGCCTGCCTCGCCACATTGGTCTTATGCACCGGTTGTGGGGTTGGTTCGGACAAAAACCGTCCCACTCCAAAACAGTCCGTCGAGGAAATCAGGGCTGCGATAAAAGCCTGGCAGAAAGACAGATGGAATGCCGATTTGATCGACAAGGCAAAGAAAGCGAAAGGACGGGTCAGTGCCGCCGATCTTAAAATCGAGGCGCAATATAAGGATTTACAGCCAACGTTCGACCTTCTTGTCGGCGACTACGTTGTTTACGTCAACGTTCTTGATTCCTTCGTGGATGCTTCGAATGTCGGCGAGGCCGTCTCGCAGTTGATGAAGGCAGTCACTTTCGAGGATGCGATCAAAATGGCAAAGGATATTGCCAATGCCATGGAAGGTGCGAAATCCATCAAGGACAAGGCGGGATTTGGGGACATAGTGTCGATCGGCAAGGATTTTAAAACTATTTCCACCGTGTCAGCTTCGATGACAAATGCGTCGGGGATACTAAAGAGCATCTTCGATAATGTTGTGAAGAAATAAAATTGTACATGACAATTCCCTTCGAGGGTCTCGCCGTTGGATTCTCGAAGGATATTCAAACCCAACGGTAGAAGGAAAAACAAAAATGAGCGAAACAGGACCAATAACAAAAACAAAAAGCAATGCGCCGTGGATTCTCGGTATCGTAGGATTCGTGATTTCAATTCCACAAGCAATCTGCAGTATTCTCTGCGCTGGAGTTGCAACAGGGGCGGTTCAGGCCGCTAATGAAGCTACCGGTGAAGAAGTGGCAAATGCAGGAGCGACCGGTGCCGTTTTCATGCTCCCTGCTATTCTCGCTTTTACCTGCTTCATACTGTCGTTTTTCGGAAAGTCGAAAATTTCGACTGCCACCGGCGTATTGCTGATTATACTCGGTATTGTTGATGCCTACGTTTGTTTTGTGACCTTGGCTTGGCTGGGCATTGCAGCCGCAATCTGCTATGCTTGCGCCGGCATTTCGAGCATCTGCAACGCGAAGAAGCTCAAAGCATGATTCGCTGAACAATGGTTCAACATAGCATGTCAATTGTCCGACACGTCAATTTCTTTGGTTCGCAGACGCCGTGGTACGGTGTATGCGCCGGGATTGGCTTGTTGGCAATTGGCATGTGGATGCTGTATCTATTCAAATCCCTTAAATTGCCAGAGGAAAGGCAAAACGAAATCCTATGCGGGTTCCCGTTTATGATAATCACGGGGGTGGCCTGTGCATTGCTGGTTGATGCGCTGTTCACGGGCGATTGGCGAACCTGGACGGCGAACGGCGAACGGAGAATCGGCTTTACATTTACGGGCTGGCTGTTCGGTGCGCTTCTCTTCTTGTTCATCTATGGGAGATTCGTATCTTGCGGACGAATGTTTTTGATGAACATGCTTCTTCCGGTGTTCGCTCTTGCGCAGGCGATTGGGCGGATAGGATGTTTTCTGGGGGGCTGTTGCTACGGGTTCCCATGCGATTTCGGCGTTTCATATCCTCCGGGCAGTTACCCCTATTCGATGGTCGGACCGGCAAAGGTCTTTCCGGTGCAGTTGGTGGAATCGGGATGTCTATTTGCGCTCTTCGGGCTGTTGCTTTGCGTGCCGTTCCGTTTCCGGGGCGCGGTGTATCTGCTTGGCGTTGGAACGATTCGTTTCACACTCGAGTTCTTCCGCGGAGACGTCCGCGGGACGATGTTTGGCATGACGGTTCTCAGTCCGCAGCAGATTCTGTCCATTGCATTCTTCGTAGCCGGAGTCCTATTGTGGAAGCAAGCCTATGATTGCGCCAAAGATAATTTGAAAACACAACTACAGAGCGATGATTCGCCCAATTTCCCATCCGTAAAACGTAAACAAAGCAAGGAGAGGTAAACAACATGAAAACATTGATATTGTCATCAGCATTAACTGTCGCCCTGGTGATAACTGGGTGTATCGACATGGAAAGCATTAATCAGATGGCAGCGGAGCAACGGGCAGCCGAGGCGCAACGCAGAGCCGCACGGATGGCCGGGGCGTCTAAAGACAGGATACTGAGAAAAATCGCTGACCGCGAACTGACGACAGAGGAACGCCTTCAGTGGCTTGAGCAGGTCAAGGACAATGCTACGCTGTATGAGGCATTCTCAAGAGTATTTACTGAGTACGGGAAATCGGATAAGACGGAAAATATGATTCTAGATGCAATAATTAGACGGATTGACGTTTCAACAAAGGCAGATGCCATCAAGTTTATAAACTGGCGATGGAAGGATGCGCGGAATGCCGAAGGACGTCTTGCTTGGCCTGAAGAAATGCGCAAACTTGGAAATGCAATGTGTTGCGAAAAAGCAAAGACGGCATTTGCCAAACTCGATGAGCAGGACATAGGCGCGATACTTGAAGACCACAAACTGGCATTGGGCGATTCCTGCGCCTGCAAGCAATGTCTTCACATTCTACAATCCCGTCTTTTGGCGACTGCGCAATCGGCCGATATGCTTTGTGAAATGCTGACCAACGAGAAACTGAGGGGCGCAGAAGACCCCCGTCGTATTGAAGAGCGGTTGTTTGCAAAAGTTGCGGAGATATCCCCGGCGAAAGTTGATGTGTTGCTGCGACAGGGTTATTCTGAGACGTTTTGCTATCTGAACAACGAGAAGTTGATTGTCGAGCTTATCGCCAAGCTTCCGCCGGAGAAAAGGGGAGAACCGATGTCACGCTTGAACAAGTTCCGTGCAAACAAACCCTGTATTGTCAATGGGGTTGATTGGAAGGGCCTATTCGAAATAATTGACGGAGAGGCTGTCGTAAAGAGACGTTTTACGGCGAATTGGGGAGGCTATAATCTTCCAGAGAATTTGGTCGTACCCTGTTCGCTTGCTGGTTTCCCCGTTACTCGCATTGAAAGCGAAGCTTTCTGTGAATTCAAAGTTAAGCGTGTCGTAGTTCCTGACAGTGTCAGAAGCATTGGTAAAGAAGCTTTTGGTTACAGGCACAACGATCGCGAGTACATTGCGAAATATCGTCCCTGTGCCGCTCATCTGGAAAGCGTTGTGATTGGAAGCGGTGTTACCAATGTTGAAGAGAATGCATTCGCGTATTGTTTGAGGCTTACCAATGTGACTATACGGAGCGGGACGGTGACTGTCAGGAAGGGTGCTTTCAAGGGATGTGAAAAACTTGAAAATGTGATAATACCCGCAGATGCGGATATCGTTTTCGGTGATGACGTTTTTCGGAATTGCGCGAAACTTAAACCTATAAATGGCAAGTTCACGCATTCTGTCGGCAGTACCTTCGACGGCTGCGACAGCTACCATGATGAAAACGGTTTCCGCATCATAGGGGGTGTCTTGGAGCGATATTGTGGCAATGCGACCGCTGTCTCAATTCCATCCGGCGTCAAAGAAATCTGGTCGAAGGCGTTCGAGGACAACACGAAGTTGAAAACCGTAATCATTCCTGACGGCGTTAAGCGAATTGGCTCCTATGCCTTCTCCGGATGCCGGCAATTGAGGGAAATAACGATCCCTAAAAGTGTCGAAACCATAGGAGCCGGAGCGTTCAAGGACTGCATTGTAATGCGCAAGGCCGTTCTGTTGAATGCTGATACGGAAATCAAGGATAATGCATTTAAAGGATGCAAAAACCTTTATAAGGTCGAAACTCCTGAAGGAAAATTTAGTCCGTACACATGGAATGACTAATATGCGCTTGATAATAGGTTGCCGTGACTGGGAAACGTTTGAAAACCTTTTTGGCGGCAAAGCTTTTGGCGTTTGATATGCCACACTGTACGCGGTACTGCCTAAGATAGTTCAGAAACAGACATGAAGATGATGAATCCTAGTGGGGATGTCCTGCTTCCCGCGGTGTCCCTACTTTGCTTTTCGCTGCCTTGCCTGTAACTTCCTTGTGATTGCTCTTATTTGCTTTCGCTGCTTGGAGAACGGAGAATTCGTAAAACATTCTCCTGGACGCCGAGACTCCTAATCTCCCAGTAGCGAAAGCAATCATAAAAGTTATCCTCATTTACATTCCCGTGTGAATCGCGGTCGGCGAGCTGTCTGATAAGACTTTTGCCATAAGTTTGACTGATGGAGATGGAAGGATGAGGCAAATGGATGGTGATTTTGGTATCAAATTGACAATGGAAGTTTCACTCCAGACGGTTCGACGAGCGCAGGGCTGGAGATCATGGCAAAGACGTTTGCCGAAGAAGGCGTAGAGACGAGGGCGTGAGGGTCAGACGGGGCGCATCTGTGTTTTTCACCCAGGCGGTTTGAGATTGGAAACAACCGGAACAACTGGAAAAACAACTTTTAGAGAGGTATGCGAACTGCGAAGCATCCGCAAGGCCCCGCGAGCGCGCACCAAAGGAAAGTTGTTTCAAATAGTTGTTTCCTGTAAAAAGCTGTGCGGTGAATTACGCAGATGCGCCCGGTCAGACGGGGTGCAACGACATTTTTCTGCAATGGTCACGCAGCGAAGCTGACGACCTGCCGCAGATTCCGTAGCCTGTAGTTGAAAAATTCTTCGAGCCGTCCCGATTTTTCGAGTGTTCGAAGCGGAATCATTCCTTTTGCGCCTCTAAGCGACCAGAACATGCCGGACTGCT
>Ga0256407_10012960_pt1 | contig 11234 bp, 13 predicted proteins | sample RumenRJG_04DNA_FD_193489 | JGI IMG/M metagenome (GOLD analysis project Ga0256407, IMG submission 193489) | Bovine rumen microbial communities from Lethbridge, Alberta, Canada - RJG_04 | ecosystem: Host-associated > Mammals > Digestive system > Stomach > Rumen | place: Canada: Alberta... | reverse complement strand
CGTTAAATTCTACGCTGTCAACATCTCTGCAAAGTTTGTCATATTTTATTCTGCGTACAAGATTTTGCCTGTCATCAAAAGTTTCTAATATATTGTGACTTTTATCGTGATAGCGTATATCTCTGTTTCCAAAAGATACCGGACTAAAATTTACCTTCATTTTCTTATCCTAATTTAAATCATAAGTGAACTGCAGAAAATTACCCATTAAGTTTTCATTCCAAACCTGAACTTCATCAGGTACATCAAGAACTGTCGGAGTGAAATTCCAAATATACTTTATACCGGCATTTACAAGAAAATTTGCGGTTGTTTGTGCGTATGGAGCAGGAACAGTTAAAATTGCAATATCAATGTAATGTTGCCAAACATATCTTGGAAGTTCTTTAATATCAAGAATTTTCTTGTTATTAATTTCCTTACCTATTTTATCACCATCGTTATCAAAAAGGCAAACAATATTTAGTCCGTAGTTTGCAAAATTGTCATATTTTGCAAGTGCCATACCGAGATTACCCGCACCGACAATGTACGCTTTTTTGTTCTTTGAAAACCCCAAATTTGTTTCTATTGATTTTTTTAATTCTTTGACTATGTATCCGACTCTCGATTTGCCTGAATTATTAAGCAAACTGATATCTTTGCGAACCTGAGAATCGTCAATTTTTAATAATGACGCAATTTGTCCGCTGGAAATATATTCCTCACCTTTATTAAGGTAATCATTCAAAATACAATGATACAATGTAAGCCTGTTTATTACTTTGTCGGATATTTGTTTTTTCATAGAATTATTATACACAATAATAAAAAAACGGAGCATTTGCTCCGTTTTTTATTTTATATAAGTTTTTCAATATCCTGCGTAATAAGTTCTTTTGTCAGGTGATAACGCTGATTGAGTTCACTCATCGGCACTCTGTCGTTGAACTCTTTAAATGCACCGTAATTCAGAACTTTTACATCACTATTTCCGTAAAATCTTGATATTTTTTCACCAAATCCGCCGTCTAAAGTTCCGTTTTCAAGAGTTATAACAATATCATGGTCAGATTTTAAATTGTTTAAAAGTTCTTCATCTATTCCTGAAATAAATCTCGGATTAATAAGTGTTGCATCTATACCAAGTTTAGATTTTAATTCCTCTTTTACGCTTCTGCCAAGTTCAAAGAAATCGCCTAAGCCTAAAATGGCAACTTTTGAACCCTTTTCAACCAATTTATATTTGTTAAGAATTGAATAATCCGTTGTATCTTCAACTCCCGAAACAACATAATTTGCACTCGGCACTCTGATTGCGACAGGATGCTTATTTTGTTCAACAGACCAGTCAAGCATTTTTAAATATTCTTCTTTACATGTCGGTGCAAGATACACAATATTTGGGATATTGCATATCAGCGGAATATCAAACAAGCCTAAATGAGTGCAGTCTGCACTTGAAATTCCGCCCCAGAATACAAGAATCGTCGCAGGTGAATTATTTAGAGCCAAATCTTGCGACAGTTGGTCATAAGCACGCTGAATAAATGAAGTCATTACTCCGAAAATCGGTTTTGCCCCGTTTCTTGCAAGCCCTGATGCGTAACCGGTTGCGTGTTGCTCTGCGATACCGACATCTGTGTAATTTTTACCTAACTTATTTCTAAATTCGCTATCCCACCAAAATACCCCCGGAGTTGCTGCATTGACGGCTATAACAGAACTGTCTTGTTTTACTTTGTTCAGAATATACTCTTTGGTAATTGTTTCATAACACTCAGGAGCATTAGAGCCTGATGGGGAAAGATTTTGGCTGATTAACCCCGGAATTGACCAGTGTCCCCATTCTTTATTTTGTTCCGCTTTTTCAAAACCTTTACCTTTTAATGTGTGAATGTGAACAACCACAGGTCTTGTTGAATCTTTTACATCAGAAAATGCTTTTATAAGTGATTCAATATCATTGCCCTGTTCAACATAAATATAATCAAATCCGAACGCTTTAAACCAATTGTTTGCGCAAGTTCCGTTTGATTCTCTTAATTCTTTCAGATTCTTGTATAACCCGCCTTGGTTTTCGGCAATAGACATTTCATTATCATTTACAATTATAATAAAATTAGAACCCAAAACAGATGCGTTATTAAATCCCTCAAATGCTTCACCTCCCGAAAGTGAACCGTCACCAATTAAAGCAATTACATTATAATTCTCGCCTTTTAAATCTCTTGCCTTGGCAACCCCTGTTGCAAGCGTGATTGATGTTGAAGTATGACCAATCATAAAATGATCATGCTCACTTTCGTTTTGATTTGAATAGCCTGAAATTTCCGGATGATTAAGCGGGTCTAAAAAGCCCTGTTTTCTGCCTGTGAGCATTTTGTGTGGATAACATTGATGCGAAACATCAAAAATAAACTTATCAACAGGCGAATTAAAAACATAATGAAGCGCAATAGTTGCCTCAACAATACCCAAATCCGGACCTAAGTGACCGCCGACTTTATCTACTCTGTTTAAAATTCCCTGTCTTATCTCCCCTGCAAGTGTATTCATTTCATCTAAAGAAAGTTTTTTTACATCCTGCGGGGAATTAATGTGTTCTAAAATGGTTGTCTGTAATGCTGACATATAAAACTCCTTATATAAGGTATAACACTTATAGTATGCTTGAATTAAAATTTTTCGTCAAGAACAATCTTAATATAAGTTTATAAAGTGTAGAAAATACACTTTCTTTGTTTTTTAATTGAATTGTTACTAATAAAGGAATAATAGTTATGCGTACAAATTCAATTACCCCAATTTATACTGGTTGGAAGTCAGCAAATATTTTTGCTAAGTCTGAAAAAAATATTAAAAGACCATATTTATACAATGAAATTTTAGATATTACAAAAAAATTTCATGTTCCTGCGACTTTTCACAATGACAGAATAGAATTCCCGACTCCGACTGTTGCGGTTATCAACAAATTAAACGAACTCAAAATTCAGTTTGAAAAAATTGTATAAGTTTTTAAATATTATTATACAATTCTGAGCTCAAATACCTGTCACCGCAGTCAGGCAAAACTGTTACGATTAATTTACCTTTGTTTTCAGGTCGTTTAGACAATTCTATTGAGGCAAAAACATTTGCGCCACCTGAAAATCCCGCTAAAATTCCTTCTTGTGTTGATAATTTACGGGCAGCATCAATCGCATCTTCGTTTTTTACGGGGAAAATTTCGTCAATAAATTTTCCTGCAAAATTTTCAGGTCTAAAATTTGCTCCTATCCCCTGAATTTTGTGAGGTCCTGCTTTCCCCCCGCCCAAAACCTGTGAGGAATAAGGTTCTACTGCTACACATTTTATATTCGGATTTTTTTCTTTTAATTTTTTTGCAATCCCGCTTATTGTCCCGCCTGTTCCGACTCCGGCAACGACTATATCAACTTTGCCGTCTGTATCTGACCAGATTTCTTCTGCGGTATTAAGATAATGCGCTTTGGGATTTGACGGATTATCAAACTGTGAAGGAATAAAAGAATTTTTTATTTCGTTATGAAGTTCAAAAGCCTTATCAACTGCACCCTGCATACCTTTAGAACCTTCAGTTAATACAAGTTCCGCTCCGTAGCCTTTTAAGATTGCTCTGCGCTCCATTGACATAGTTTCAGGCATAGTTAAAATTATTCTGTAACCTCGGATTGCACTAATCATAGCAAGCCCGATACCTGTGTTTCCGCTTGTCGGCTCAATAATTACGGTATCTTTATTTATTTTTCCTGATTTTTCGGCATCAAGTATCATCTGCAAAGCGGCTCTGTCTTTTATGGAATTTGCGGGGTTAAAATATTCAAGTTTTACGGCTATATCAGCGTAGCCGTCGTTTAATTTATTAAGTTTTACCATCGGAGTATACCCGATAAGTTCGGTTAAATCATTTGCAATTTTCATTTTGTACCTCGTATTTATGCTAATATTAAAATATGAAATTATGTGTTTTTCAAGGGACTTTTAATCCTATTCATAATGCGCACTTGCGAGTAGCAAAATATGTGTTGAATAAATACGATTTTGACAAACTCCTGTTCATTCCTGCATACAAACCACCTCATAAAAAGTATGACGATAATATGAGTATACACAGACTTAATATGGTAAAACTTGCTATTGAAGATGAACATAATTCTAAAATTGAAGTGTCAGATATTGAATATAAAAGAGAAGGTAAATCTTATACATATCTGACTATTTGCGAACTTTATAAAAAATACAAAATTGATAGTAAAATAAATTTCATTATCGGAACTGATGCGTTTAAGGATATTGAAAGTTGGTATGAGACAAATAAATTAAAAGAACTTGTTAAATTTACGGTTTTTATCAGAGAAAATAATTTTTCGTCTTTAGAGTATAATTATTTAAAAGACAAAGGTTATGATTTCATTTTTGATGAACTTTCTTTTGAAGATATTTCATCAACGGAATTGAGAGAAAAAATTAAAAACGGACAAAATATTGACGGTTTTATAAATAACAGTGTAAAGGAATATATTGCAAAAAATGGATTATATAAAACTTAGTTTGGAAGAAACAAACAAATGGCTGAAAGAAAATCTTAACGAAAAAAGATATCAACATTCACTTGGTACGGCGGAATGTGCAAAAGAACTTGCAAAACATTTTGGGCAAAATGAAGAAAAAGCCTATATTGCAGGACTTTTACATGACTGCGCAAAATGTTTTAGTGATGAAAAGTTACTTGAAATTATAGACAAATATCTTGATGATGTCGATTCTGACGAACGCTCAAACAAAAAAACACTTCATGCTCCGGGCAGTTATTACATAGCAAAAACAGTTTTTGGTCTTGAAGATGCAGAAATGCTTTCAGCAATCAGATGGCATACTTTGGGCAAAATGGATATGACTAATTTTGAAAAAATAATTTTTCTTGCCGATAAAATTGAACTTCGCACAAGAAGCGAAGACTACAGAAAAAAAATTACAAAAGATTTATATAGTGAAAATGGTTTAAATAAAGCCATTTTGGAATGTTACAAAGAAACTATAAAAAGTCTTGTTGACAGAGATTTAAAAATTTGTCCACTGACGATTGAAATTTATAATAATCTTCAAAAATCAATAAATGTTAATTAACTTAATAAATTTACCAAGGCATGCCATTTTCATGGTACAATCAAAGTCAAAATCGAGGGGCTTTTAAATGAAATTAATCGAAATACGAAATAACTTAATCAAACTGTCATACGAAGAAAACGAAAGACCTACATTAGGTCAGTTTATTGCACTAACAGGAGTTGAAAAATCCTATGTTGCGCAATATGTAAACCTTAAAGCCGATAATATAAATAATTTTGCGGTTGCAAAACTTATGTTTTCTTTCAATGCAGACGGAGTAGTCAGTGAATATGACGGTTCAGCCCCAAGTATCAATAGCAATATTGTTGAATTACCTGCAAATGAACTTCTTGATTTGCTGCCTGTTGATACAGCACTAAAAATCGGTCAAATTTCAGGTTGTAATGATGAATTAAATGTTGATATTTCTATTTTTGAACATAATTTTACCGTATTTTGTGAAACAGATTATGAAAAAACAACTGTTATTTCAAACTGCGTAAGACAACTGTTCAGAATGAAAGAAAAAAGTGTAATTCTTGATTGTGACGACCTTTTTGAAGAATATCCGAGAATTACATTAAGTAAAGACTTTAAACTACCGCTCAACTCCGGATTTATTGATTTTATATTTGAACACGATTTAAAAAATGTTGATGCGGCAACAAAAGCCGTTATACAGGATATTTTTTATGCAGTTCAGCAGTATATCAAAACTCTTGATGATGAATTTTTGCCGATAGAAAGTTTTATAGATGTTGTTACGGCACAGTATAAAGAAACACAAATGCCTGAACTTGCCCTGCTGAAAAACAAACTTTTAAAATACAAAGATGCAGGGATTTTTGCAAACGAACCTGATGAATACAAGCAACTTGAACAAAAATTAAAAGAAAGAAACTGTATTGTAATCAATATAAAAGAAGCAAACGGTGATTTGCAAAGAGAAATTATAAATTATGTTCACAAAATAATTGAAACTTTTGATAAGTATGTATATTATTTTGTACCGTTGACAGATGACAATTCGGATAAAAAACTTGTAAAACGACTTATTAACCACAGCCATGTATTCACGACATTTTTTGCAAGTCATTTGTATAAATATGCATCAGAATTAAAATCTCACGCACAGAATATATTATTCTTTGCCCCGCAAACAATGCAAAACGATTTTGCGGCTTACAATACATTTTTAAATAAACTAAATCAGTCGGAAGGTGTTATTTACGGAAATCTTACACAGGGAATCCCGCTTATTATAACCCTTGAAGATTTAGAACTTGATTTGACAAAAGATGATGTGTTCGGTGACAGACAGAGATTTGTTCCTGCAATAGAAGAAGACCTTTTATCAAGTGATGATATTTATGCAATAAACAATTTGCAGGAAGCACCTACTCCTGCCCCCGTTGAGGAACTTCCGACTCAGGAAGCACTTGAAATACAGGAACAAGAGAATTATTTAGATGAGATTTCAAATGAAGATATAGAAGAATTTGACTCCGATGAAGCAAAACAAGTACTTGAAGAACAAAAACCGGAAAATATTTCTCATGACGAAATAACTTCACCAGCAATTGAAGAAACAGAAACAGAAAAAAAAGAACCCCCAATTGAAAATATTTTAGCAGATGATGAGGAAGAAGACGAGATAACAGAAACTTTTGAACCTGAACAAACTCCGGTTGCCGTAGTTGCAGACACAACTGAAGAAGTTTCTCAAGAGGTTACTAAAGAATCAGTTGATGATGAAGACGATTTGTCATTTATGGACGATTTTCATTCCGTAAATGAAGAATCCGAACAACAGGAAGAAGTTGAAGATTTTCCGCAGGATGATGATACATCAGAACAATTAACCGAAGACGATTTGGATTTGATAGAAAATTCGGGACAAATTCAATCGGGCGATGAAGTTGCCGACGATTTTCTTGATACTGACGAAGATGAAGAAAATACTCCGCCTGTAGTGCCTGTTTATGATACCGAAGACGGGGACGAAATTGCAAATGAAAATATCGGTTTTAAAGCCGGAGATAGGGTTTCTCATCCAAGATACGGAAACGGAACCGTTGAAAAAATTATCAAATACGGCAACAAAACACTATGTTCAATAGACTTTGAAAATGTCGGAAGAAGATTGTTAGATCCATCCATTTCTGATTTTGAAAAAATTTAATTTTTAATAGCAAATAATATTATTTTTGTATTTTATACTGAATATGAATTCAGTATCTTTTAGTGGCAGTTTTAAATCAGATATATACATAAAATCAAAACAAAATGATGATTTTGCTGAAAAAAAGGCAAAGATTGTTGAACTTGATAAAAATAATGAAAACGATTTGGAATCACTACATAATGTATCATTACTCTGGAGTAAAGAAAGTTCAAACTTTGTTCCGTATCTGTTTTCAGACTTTATAAAAGATGACGAATTTAAGCCTGATGTAAATCAAGACCACTGTTTGATATTAACATTACAGGACGATAATTTTGAAAACATTGACCCCAAAAAAGTTTTGGGGGTTACACTTTTTTCAGAAGAGGATATTGAAAATGAACTTAATTGGCTTCAGGTTCAGCCCAAAAATAATTCCGTTTTCAGTCCAGCTGACAGAACATATAAAGGTGTGGGACGAGCAATTGTGTCATATATAAAAAATCAATATACAGGCAAACCGATATATGTAAATTCTTCAAATACAGCAATCAATTTTTATAAAAAATTAGGATTTGAAACTTACGATAAAGATTGCCCTTGTTCTTTGCATTGCGAAGTATAGGATAATTATTTCCTTAAATTTGATGCACCTTTAAGATAGACAAATTTGGGTTCAAAATCTTCGTTGCAATTATATACAATAAGAATACGCAAACACATTTTGAGTGAATTTGGAACATCAAGTTCGTGATAACACATCATTGCAACATCATCCCAGCCAAACTCAAGCCTTGGGAATTTTGCAGGGAAATCAGCATTTAAATCATTTGTTGTTGTAAAAATTACATGTGAAATATTTTTTGTACCTTTAATCCTGTTTTGTTCAAACATCTCGCACAAAAGTTCTAAAGTCGCATCTTCAAGTGCTTTTGAGGTGTTTTCTTCAACAGTTATTGCGCCTCTTATACCTTTTGTAATCATTATTTTCTTACTCCGTTATACCAATCCGATGCCTTCATTTCACCTTTACCTTCAGGCTTTACGGTAATTAGTCTTACTAAACCGTATCCGCAGCCCATATCGACACCCTCTTTTGAATGTGCAACTATTTGTCCCTGAACGCCATTACCATCAATCACTTTTGATTCTATGACTTTAATTATTTTACCGTTATGAATAAAATAAGCACTCGGACTTCTGCAAACTCCTCTCACAAGGTTGTGAATATCTCTGTTTGATTTTGACCAATCTATTAAACATTCATCTTTTGTAAGTTTTGGAGCCATACAAACCCCGTTTTCGCATTGCTTTTCAGGTTTTAGCGTACCGTTTTTGAGTGCAATCAAAGTATCTTCAATCATTTTTGGGGATTTTTCTCCGATTTCGTCCCATAGTTGTTCACAATTCATACTGTCAGAAATCGGAATTACAAGTTTTTGGCAAATATCACCGCAATCAAGTCCGAGTTCTGTTATCATTGTGCAAATGCCCGTTTCTCTGTCGCCATTTATTATTGCACGCTGAATAGGATTTGCACCGCGATATTTGGGCAATAATGATGCGTGAAGATTTATTGTTTCATATTTCGGTATATCCAAAACTTCCTGTGATAAAATCTGACCAAACGCAAAAGTTACAAAAAAATCAGGTTCAAATTTCTTTAATTCTTCCTGAATTTCAGGCTCTTTTCTTATTGATTTCGGTTGAAACACCGGTATATTATGTTCAAGTGCATACTTTTTTATCGGAGAAGCCTGAAGTTTATTTCCCCTGCCTGCCGGCTTATCAGGCTGGGTAACTACTGCACACACATTGATTTTATCCGAATTATTCAGATAATTAAGTGATTTTAAGCCTATATCCGGAGTTCCAAAGAAAATAATTTTTATCATAACTGAGATTTTAACTCCTCTTCGTCTAACAATTTGTCAGGATCAATAGAGGGAAGATTATTTTTTTGCAAAATTTCTTCAGTTTCAAATCTGTTTAGACAGTGGTCTATAAATAAAATTCCGTCAAGGTGGTCGTTTTCATGCTGAATGCATCTTGCAAGAAGTGTACCGCCTTTTGCTTCCATCACAAATTGTTTGCCGTGTTCATTAGTTGCTTTTACCATAATATCTTTGTATCTGACAACATCAGAATAGGCTTCGGGAAAACTCAAACAACCTTCGGTACTTTTTACCGCACCTGATTTTTTAATGATTTTCGGGTTGATAAACACCATCGGTTCAAGCGGTTCTTCTTTCGTTGAAGCATCTACAACAAAAACTCTCAAATTTACGCCAATTTGCGGAGCGGCAAGTCCGACACCGTTTTGGGCATACATTGTGTCAAATAAATCTCTTATTAAATCGCTTATTTTTTTTGATACTTTATGAACTTCTTTTGACGGTTGTCTTAATGATTCTTCGCCATAGTGCAAAACTCTTTTTATAGCCATAGATTAAAACCTTTCTCAACTTCTTTAACACCATACTACAATAAATTTTTAACCTTTGCAATAAAACAGGAAAAATATAATCGCAAAAAATTCAATAATATGCTATAATAATTTTGACATTTGAGGGGTATAAATTATGAAAAAGCATGTTCTTATTTTATCTTTAATTTTAGGTTTAAGTATTATTCCTGCAAGCGTTTGTTTTGGCACAGATGTAGATGCGAGCAAGACAATTACGGAAATAGGAATACTTGTCAATGCTCAAAAGTACCAAATAGCAATGACAAAATGCAATGCTGCAATTCAAAAATACCCGAATGAATCTTTCTTGTATTATTGGAGAGGATCTATACATAACTCCATGGGCGAAAAACAGGCGGCAATCGAAGATTTTAACAAAGCCATCGGACTTGATGAAAAAAATGCCAAAGCCTATGTTTTGAGAGGAATTTGCAAGGCAGATTTAGAAGATAAAGAAGGTGCTTTGCAAGATTATAACAAAGCAATAGAACTTGCACCGCAAGACGGCAGCGCATATTCAATGCGTGCAATGGTAAAACTTGATTTGGGAGATATGGACGGTGCAAATGAAGATTTAGATACCTCAAATAAATTAATGAACAGTAAGTAAGGTAAATATGAGAATACAAAGAGTTGATAATACGCAATTTGGTGCATTAATAAGAATAAAAACCCCCGAAGAATTATTAGCACAGGCAAACCAAATGATAACGCACATGTCACCTGAACAAAGAGGTTTAGCTGCGGCAGCATCAAGTTCAGGAATGAGTACTAGCGGTTCAGGTCTTATGACGCTTGGAACGGCATCAAATACGGCAGCAACAACTTCTGATGTTATTGCTTCTGCACATTTTTTAAAAGCAAGCGGAATTGATTCTTTTGGTATTGCCCCGAGTGCAATAGCAAAATCCGCCCCATATATGACCCCTGAAACAATAGTATCTTCTCAGGTGCATCCTGAAACTGCCGGAACAGTATTTTCAGGTTTGGGTGCTTGGATTCACTCACACTTTAAGTTGTTTGACAACCGACCAAGAAAAATCCCATCCTAATCAGATAATGTTATTTTACTTCTTCAAGTTCGCGTCTTAAATCTTCGACCGAAACTCTTACGATAGGGCTATTTTCGTCTTTTTGTAATACACAATGAGTTATACCTGACTGAACTATAAACCTTTTGCACAAAATGCAAATCATATTATGTCCCCAAATATAAATTGTTGCATCCTGACATCTGTCTTGCCCTGCCTGAATAATTGCGTTTTGCTCAGCATGAATTGAACGACAGGTTTCATACTGCGTACCGGATTTGATATTATGGTCAATTCTGTAACATGAACCACGTTCTGCGCAGGATTCTACCTTTGACGGTGTCCCGTTATATCCTGTAGCTTTAATCTTTTTATCCTGCCCGACAATAACCGCACCAACCTGCGCTCTTATGCAATTAGAACGGCTTGCGCATGTTTTTGCCAAATCTAAAAAATATTC
>Ga0256407_10012959_pt1 | contig 11234 bp, 1 predicted proteins | sample RumenRJG_04DNA_FD_193489 | JGI IMG/M metagenome (GOLD analysis project Ga0256407, IMG submission 193489) | Bovine rumen microbial communities from Lethbridge, Alberta, Canada - RJG_04 | ecosystem: Host-associated > Mammals > Digestive system > Stomach > Rumen | place: Canada: Alberta | collected... | reverse complement strand
TATTCCTAATAACAATAAAAAAAAAAAAAAAGCATATCACAAAAACAAAAAAAACTTAAAAAAACTAAAAAAAATAAATAAAAGTTAATAAAAAAAACTTATTTATTCTTCTTTCTTAACCTTGAAATTTTCTTTCCTATCTTTAAACTGTTGTAAACTTGATTTAGTCAACAATTTTAAATAATCAGGTGACCTCATCAACTCAATTAAAACATAATATAAATGTTCTTCTTTTTCTAAATCAAAACTAAATCTCGCAGTTTTAATTCCTTCACATAAATTAACTAATTGTTCAGATTCAGGCATTTCAGTTAAAATAATTTTTTCAGGTTGTCCTTGTAAAAAACTTCTAACATAACTTCCAGCAATTAATACAAAAGAAAGATAAAAAGTTAAAACTGAATATGAACTAGTAACAGTTGAAACTTGATCATTAAAAGTATGAAATTCAATTCCAATATGATTATTATAACTTTCATTTTTTTTAATTTGAAAATAACTCTCTGTATAACTTTTCAAAGTTAAATTATCATTTTTTACTATTTTACAATTATGAAATGATAATTTTATATTTATATATTTATTATTTTTTCCTAAATCAATTAATTTTGGATGTGAACTTGATGATAATCTCATTGGAGCATAATAAAAATTTTCTAAATCAATTTCTGTATCTTTACAATCATTTATTGCATTATATAAATCATTTATTATTTTTATTTGAGACATATTTTTTTTTTTATCATAAATAGTATAATCAATATGTTTTATACTATCTTTATTTTCAGCTGGTTTTGGTCTTTGGAAACTATATTCATAATATAATTGAATTTTATCTGAATTTGATATATTTAAATCATATAAATTTTGTTTTATTTTTTCTATATGCGGAATTGCAATATCCCAAACATGATCACTTGTATCACTCATATAAATAATTTGAATTTGATTATGAGGAAAATTTTTCATATATGATAAACTATAATTAAATATATTCCATTGTGGTTTTTCTGTATCATTTTCATTAAACATTCCTTCAATTCCTTCAACATGAGAATTTTCAAATAATGTATAATTACTATATACATTATCTTTTATAAATGAAATTTTTAATGAAGTTTTTGCACCAGTTACATTATTTAATTCATTTATTGGATTTAAATTACTAAAAATTAAAAGTGGTAATATTAATAATAAAATTAATGATATCCAAATCGTTGCTCCTAATGTAATTTTTTGTATTAATTTTATTTTTAAACCAACTGGTTTTGTTTTGAAATATTTCATATTACACATTGTTATATATATTGTATCATATACACTTTCAAATTTTGCCCATTGGAAAAAATCTAATGAAGTTGTTGTAAAAGTCCAATCAATTGCTAATTTAATTTCATATAAAAATGGAGTGTTTTTATATCCATTATATATACCTGAATTAATTGAAGTGTCACCTGATTTTAATATTGATTTTTTTTTCATATCTAAAAGTCCTTTTTGAATTTGAAGTGATGAAAATGAAAGATAAAATATATATAATATATAGAAAAAAATTATATATTTATTATCTAAGAAATTATTACAATTTTCATTTTGATCATTTTTTTTTGAACAATAATATGTTCCTACAATATTATAATTTCCTTTAAATGGTAAAAAGAAAAATATTAATATATGAGAAAATATTGTTATTAATATATGATGAATATATTTTCCAAATAAAGGATAATTAAATTCTTCATGTTGAATAAATACAATTTTATATTTATTATTTAATGTTTCTATATAATTTAAAGGGATTTTAAAATTATTTTGTAATTCTGTTTGCTCAATGTATTTATTAATAATATCTTTTTTTATTTTATCATATTCATTTTGTGAAATTGGTTTTGAATTTTCTTTATTGTAAATTGCATATTTATATTTTAAATTATTTCTATTTTGTTTAATATAAATTATTCTATCCCAAATTAAAAATAAAACATGAAAAACAAGAAAAATTACCATAATTCCAGAAAATTGATTTTGATTTGCCGTGACTGCACCAAAAGTTTTATCTTGTTCCATACTTGTATAAAATACTATTAAATATAATAATATAATCATAAATATTGATGTATAGAAAACATAATAATCATTTCCTGGTTTTTCATTTCTAACAAATGGGAATAAATTTTTGAAAAATTCATTGTTTAAAAAATAAGATATTTTACTTTTATTCTCTTCATTTTTTTTATTTTTATTTTCATTTTTTTGACTTTTATTTTCTTCACTTTTATTTATTTCTTTTTTACTGTTTTTTTCACTTTCTTTTTCAATTTCTTCTTCTTCAATTTCTTCAATTAATTTTTCATTTTCATAATTATTATTATCTTTAAAAAGACCTTTTGAAGATTTTAAATTAAATTTATAATTTTTTCTATAAATAAACTTTCTATTCAATTTAATAATATCTTCATCATTTTTTAAAATTACATCTTTAGTTAATAGAATTCTTTCATTTGCTTCATAAATATTTTCAATATCTTGTTCTCTTTCTTTCCATAAACCTTGATTAATTAATATATAAATTTGTATACTAATAAAAATAATAACTAAAGCATCACAAATAATATAATTAAAAAATTCTCTTGAAAAAGTAGATTCAAAAATTTCAATTCCACTTTTATAATATTCTAAATTATCTTTTATTTTTTTTGGTATTATTAATTGAATTATTGAAAGTTGAATTGTAAATTTAATAATAATTATAATTATTGAAGTTGATAAACAAAAATTCCAAAATTGTTTTTTTGGTCTTAAATTTTGAGGAAATGCATAACAAAAAACTGAAATTGGATATATTAAAGTTAAAAATGAGCCTGATATCATATGATTAATTATCATCATTAAATATGATAAATAATGAAAATTGATTGAAAAATAATGAATTAAATATTTTAATATTGCAATTATTAATGTTATTTTCTTTAAATATTTTTGATAAATTTCTCCTTCTCTTAGTTCATCAATTTTTTTAAATTTATCCAAAGTAAAATCAATTTTTATTTTATTTTTATTTTTTTCATTCTTATTATCTTTATTTTTTTTATTAAAATCTTCTTCATCATCATTATATTTATTAATAATATTATCTAAATTAACTTCCTTTTCCTCTTCAATATTTTCATCATTTTTAATTTCATCTTTCATTTTTCTTTCTCCATTTAAAATCATTTTAACAATTTTAATATCTTTCTTTTTATAACATTTCATATCAATACGATTTAATTCTTTATCAATTAATTCTTCAAGATATAATTTAGTAAAAGTTTTCCCTTGAATCATATCTCTTTCATAATAAATTTTTCTATCTCCTTCAATTATATTATAACATGAAGAATATTTATGTAAAAATAAAAGAATTCTAACTAAAAAACCACTTAAAATATAATTCTTAATTTCTTCTTTTACAATATTTTCTTCTAATAAATTACTACCTCCAGTCATAACACTAATATTATCACTTTGATCATTTTTTTTTGTATCTAATAAATTAATTGGTTTTTCATCATTAATATGAATTAATTTTTGATTCCATTCTTCTAAAGTTTTTTCTAAGGAATTCATTGCTTTATCCATTGTTATTCTTCTTTCAATATTTTCATTCATTTTTTTTACTCTTTTATTATTAAAAATAAATACATTCATCATTTGTGTTCTTTTTATTCTATCATTTTTTGTTATTAAATAAGTTAAATAAAATTCTTGGAAATCTTGAGATGAAAACATTAAAACTTGTAAATTTATAAAAAATAATGTTATTATTTTTGAAACTATTAATAATAGTTGATTTTTATTTATTGATATTATTTCTGATCCATATATTATTATTTCACTTATTCCTATTATTTTTTCTATTTGACTTATTATTGTTATTTCTCTTAATTTTATAAATATTGGATTTTGGAGAAATAATTGTAAGAAAATATCAATAAGAATTATTATTCTTATATTTTTCCTAATTTGTTTTGGATATGAAAAATATGTTCCTAATATTAAATTTGATGATTCCATTAAGAAAAATAATGAAAAAATAAAATATGTTGCTGAGATTAATCCACTTACCATCATTGATATTAAAATTACTATTACTATTGTGAAATTATGAAATGATAAATAGAGAAATGATTTTATTTTTTTAAAAAAATTAATATTATTTTCTTTCGCTTTTGTCTTTGATTTAATTTTTGTAAAAATATTTTTTAATAAGTTTTTATTTTCCTTTTTTTCATTATCCATTTTTAAAGATGTATTAATTTCATCATTATCTTTTTCAGGTATTTCTTTATATTCATTTTCCTTTTTTTCTTCATTTTTTATTTCTTCTTTTTTTTCTTCTTTTTTATTAATATTATTATCACTTTTATTATCTAATATACTTTCTTCATTATCAATAATATCATTATTTTTATTATTTAATTCAATATTTTCATTTTCTTTATCATCATCTTCTGATATAAAAAATTTTTTTTTAAAATTTCCAAAATCATTTCCTATTTTAATATCAAAAGTTTTCTCCATGCAATTTTTATATTCAGAAAAATCATTATTATCCATTCCTTTAATACAATCAACAATCTTTTTTTTTTTTGATAAATAATAATAATTAATCTTATCAATACCATCACTTCTTTGTCCAGTATTAATAACATCTTGATAAATACTAAAAGAAAACAAATCTAAATAAATATAAATAAAAACAACTAAAATAAATTCGAACCAAATAGAATTTATTTGATTTTTATCAACACCAATACCAAAAAAATATCCCCAAAAATAATAATTTGGTAAATTAAATTCTTTAAAAATTCTTTTAAACCAAGGACAATATAAAACTTTTTCTATTAAAGATATCATTTCTTTATCATATTGTGGATCAGTTTTTTCTGTCAAATTTGAAACAAAAAATATACTTTGAATTATAATTGTACATACTAAAAAATTAATTAAAATAAAATATTGATACATTGTCTTTTTTTTAAATACAAAAATTATTGATATTATCATATAAATATATGAAAATATATTTGCTTTTGATAATGATGTACATAATAATAATAAAATTATTAATTCTTCAAAAATATTTTTTAAAGCTTTTATTATTATATATGAATTATTTGTTGATTTTAATTTTAATTTGCTTTGAGCTGCTCTAGTAAAAATTTTTTTGAATTTTTCTTTTAATATTTCAAATCCTTTTTCTTTATCATTCATATCTTTTTTATCTTTTAATGCAATAGATGAATTTAATGACTTTTGATCTGAAAAAATAGATTCATCATCATCAAATTCTTCATATAATTTATCATTTTGATTTTGAATTTCTGTATTTATTTGACTTAAAATATTTTTATTTTTTAATTTCATTTCATAATTTATTTCTCTTTTTTCTCTTTTTAAATTTTTAATTATTTTCTTTATTTCAATTGATATATCAATAGAATAATTTTGTAATCTTTGAATATAAACATCAAATGAAATTAAAACAGAAAGAAATAAATGAAATTTAATTGTATTTAAAATACTTGAATTACTGATATTAATATAAAAACCAATTAAATATGAAATTGAACTTATAAAATCTTCTTTTTCTTTTGAAATTAATTCTCTTATATTTTTATCACAATTATGTCCTTCACAATTACAATGATGTTGAATCATATAAAATGTTCCATATGAATAAAGTAATAAAATATATAATTCACTAAATAATAATAATATTTTTAATATTAAGGAACGATAATATTTATTTGCTTGAATATGACTTGGTAATTCTATTTGAGAATATCTTATTAATTTAGATAAAAAAAATGATTTTTTTGAAATAAAAGATTTTAAACTTTTTATATTTTTTCTAAATAAACAAAGGAAGGATATTCCAAATATACTTATATAAATTGTTATTGCAAATGATATATCATAATTAGTTAATATTAAACATACTGTTAAAAATAAAAATAAAAAATAAAATTTTGTTATAAAAATAATTATTTGGAATATATAATATTTTATTTGGTTTTGAATTATTTCTTTTTTAACTATTTTTATGTTTCTTTGTTCTTTTTCAAATTTTTTTTGATTTTCTTCATTTTTAATTAATTTTTTTTCTTCATTTTCATCTATTATTTTAACATTTTCATTTACTTTATTTTTCTTTTTTGAATTATTATATTGTTCATTATAAATAGTAATTCTATTTGTTTCTCTTAAAAAAAGAATTGAAAGAAAATTTAATCCAAAATGAGGTAAAAATTTTAAAGGTAAATTATCACTATAATAAACTAATCCAATATAAGTAAAATTTTTATAAATAAAATTAGGAAGTAATGTTTTATATATATTTTCGAAAAAATCTTTACATATTTCAAGTTGTGAAAATTGATAGAAATAAACAATTAAAGTATTAATTGCACAATATAATAAAAATATCCAATTTGCTAACTTATTTAAATTCTTTTTCTCTTGAATTGAAGTTAAAAAATCATATAAAATAAATAAATAGATAAAAAGTTTTATAAGAAATAAGAGATTAATTTCAAAAGCACATAATAAAATAAAACAAAGAACAATAATTATCCAAATATATAATTCTATAATTATATCTCTAAGAATATAAAAAATTTTTTTAAAAATAGAATTTGATTTTTTCTTTTCTTCTTCATTATTATTAATAATATTATTATTTACATTTTTATTTTCTTTTTTTTCTTGTTTTGTTACATTTTGATAAGCTTTTGAATTAATAAATTGATATTGAATATATAAACAATAAATTGCTAAAAATAAAAGAATTTCAATTGAAGTTTTTTCTATATTATGACTATATGCAAGAAATAATCTAATTAATTCTTTTCTAAAATCAAAAAATACTTTTAATAAATCTAAAATATATTCTGAAATAAAAACTAGTTCTACTAATATCATTATAAATAAACATGTTTTTTCAAATTTTTTTGGTGCTAATAATTGGAAATTAAATAATATAACTAATAAAACATGAGAAAAATTAACAAATTGATTTGCTACAAAATACATTGAAGCAAGTGTTAATTTATCAATATTTGCTAAAATAAATTTTAATAAAATATTCTTCATTGAAATAAAATCACTTTTATTTTTATTTTCAATTAAATTTTCATTCATATTATCATTTAAATTTTTATCTTTATATTTTTTTATTATTTTTTTTTCTTCAATATGTCTAACAAGTGAATAAGTAAATAAATAAGTAAGTAATAAAACCAAAAATAAACAAGAATATTCAATTCTTTGATCATATTCAAATTTAATAAAACCAAAATGTTCTTTTTTTATTTTTTCTTTTGGGTCTGAAGGAACAATATAAACATTCTGAATATTTGAATAATGCATTATCAAAATAGTATAATAAAGAGAAGGAAAAGCAATATATTTTGTAATGAATAAATTTTTTGATGTTTTAATAAAAAGAAAAGTAATACTTAACCAAATTAATAAAAAAAAAGAAGGGTAATTTCTATAAAAATATATCCAAGTTATTATTCCAAATCTTGTAAAATGAAGTACAAAACTTGGACTTGATAAATAATTTTTTAAATATTGTATTATTTTTTTAATTGTTGATTCTTCTATTTGTTTTGAATTAATACTTATATTTTCATCAATTATTATTTTCTTTATTTTTTCATTTTTTATTTTTGTATTTATTAATTTTTTTGTTGTTATTAATAAAACAATACAAATATTTGATAAAATATATCCTGTCCATAAGAACATATTTTCTACTTTTAATTCTAAATTTAAATTTTCAATCCCTAATATTTGCATTAAAGAAAATAATTTATTATTTTTCTCAGGATAAAATTTATATATATTAAAATGTACTAAAACTAAATTACTTAATATCATTATAATTAATGAAATAATTGAAATAAAATTAAATAATTTTTTATTTCTAGATGTTTTGAAATTAAAACACCATAATAAAATAGGAATATTTATTAAAATAATATAAATAAAAGTTAAATATGAAATATTAAAGCAACTAAAAGCAGAAATAAAAATAAAATTTAACCAAAGAAAAATACTAAAAATATTATTAAATATATTTTTATTCATCGATTTATCAATAATTTTCGTATAATTCTTTGAAATTTTAGTAATAATAATTGATAAAATTGAAATGATAAATATGGTAGAATCAGGAACAAAAGTAGTAAAAACATAAAAAATATCATCTTTATTTTTTTTAATTGCAATTCCAATTTGAATAATTAAATCATCATTAAATAAGTTTTCAGCAATTAAACAAATAACTTTAAAAATTAAAGATAAAATCGAATAAACTAAAATTATTATTTCCAAAATATATTTCCTATTTCTTGATTCAATGGATGTTTTTAATAAAAAAAATATAGAAATAATTCCAAAAAAATAATATGGAATAGATAAATATGAAAAATTAGGACATGGCAATATTAATAATAAAAGAGTAAAAAGATAATCTTTAATATGATATAATATTTTTATTGTTCCAGAAAAAATTTCAGAATTAGATAAATTTTCTTTCTCATTATTCAAATTGTCAAAGTTTTTATTATCTTCTGAATTATTTATAGATACATTTTCATTTATTTGATTTTTTTTTATTGTACTTCTATCATTTTCTATTAAAGGATTTATTAAAGGACTTGTTAATTCATCTATTTCTTTCATCTTTAAAATTTAAATAAAAAAATTATTTTGAATTGTATATTTTATTTCAACAATTTTTAAAATTTACCAAATAAATAATTGTATGAATAAAAAAAATTATAATGTCATCTTTTTTTACAAATTCATCAAATATAATGAATAAATCTAATTATTTTACAAATTGGGTAGAAGAAAACTTTTTACCATGTGGAATAGTATTTTCAACTGACTCATCGAGAAATATAATTTTAAAAAATAATTTAACTCCAAGTCAATTTCTAAGACCATTTGGAGATTTATCAAATATATTTTTAGAAATAAAAATAAAAGATATATATAAAAATAACATTAAAAACTTTAAAATTGATTTTTTTGATAGTGAAAATTTTCATAAAAATAAAAATAACATTTTACCATATTTATATAATTGTTTATCTAATGAAAATAATATACCTAAATTTTCTATTGATTCAGTTCATTTAAATAAAAAGAATTATTTTTCATTTATTGATAAACAAAAATATTTTTCAAAAAATTATTTAAATGAATGTGAAAAAATAATTTTTGAATATTGTAATTTTGATGAAAATGAAATTTATCAACAACCTTTATTATTTGTTTATATAATTGATATTAATGAGGATTTTCATAAAATAGAAGAAATGAAAAATGATTTTCCTAATTTAATAAAAGAAATTTATGATTCAGAAATGGTAGATTTGATTATTATTTTAAATGATAAAAGTGACAAAAAAAAATATGAAATAGGATTAAATAAAAAAGAAGTAAAATTATCATATATTAAATTTAATATTAAATGCAGTTATTTATATTTTGAAATAAATGGTAATGAAAATAAAGAATGTGATAATTTTGATCTTTTTAGTAAATATTTTCATAGACTTGAGATTTATGATCAATTTTATACAAAAAAAAAATTAGGGAATTTATTAACTGAAAATGAAATATGTATGATAAGAGAAAATATGTATATTTTTTTTAAAAATGAATTTTTGAAAAGATTATATAAAAAAATATATAAACTTTATGATTCAATTAATAAAAATTATTCAATATTTGATATTTTATCTACAATATCATTAGAAAAATGTGTTTTTTTCAATTCCACAAAATTTGATAAAATACATAAAGAACAATTAACAATATCTATAATATTATTTTATTTAAGAGCTTATAGAGAATCATATAATTATATTAAAAATTTATATAACTTAATTAAAAATCTAAATTATCCAAAAAATAAAGTTTCATTATTTCAATATAAAACTTTAGTTAAATTCATTAAAATTGATGAGAAAAATAAAGTAGAAAAAGATGAAATGGTAGATTTATATATAAATTATAATGACATTTTTTTAAATATAAATCATTCTAATAAAATATATGTAGGAATAATTAGAGCATTATTAATATATTTAAAAATGCTAGAACATAATTTCAATTATATGAATATAAATGAGTTTATTATCTTTTTAAAAAAATATATGAAATATTTTACTCAATATGAATTTAAAATTATATATGGCTTTCTTTTAGAAAAAATAGGATATTATTATTTATTTATTGATATTCCACAAGTAAGAATTTTTACTTATCATTTAATAAGATGGTGTCCTAGTTATTGGAAATTTTTATTAAATAAAAAAAATGAAAATAAAACTTTAATATATAAATATTTATTAAATATACTTGGTGAACTTTGTGATATGTTTAAATTAAAAGAAAAATCAAATTATAATATAATTCATAGTTTTTTTTTCATTAAAAAATATCTTATAAGTCAATTAATTAAATCATGTTTTTTAATAAATGATAATAAAGGAATCATATATTTTTATATAATTTTACTTAAATTATTTAAAATTCCAGAGAATTTAATATTAGAAAAAGAAGATATAAAAATATTAGGAGAAGAATATGAAAAATTTTTTTTGAAAATCTCAACATATACTTCAAAAATAAATTTCCCAATTGATACTTCTGATATAATTAATTTTGATAAATCATCAATTTTAATTATTACAAAATTTGAAGAAGATATTTTAAATAAGAAATATAAAACAAACTTTTATAATAATTTCAAAAAATATATACACCCTTCATTAAATATTTATTATTCACTTTTAAAAAAAAATGATTTATTAAATTTCAAATATATTGATAGATTAACAAATGGAAAGGAAATATTTAATTACTTTATAAACAAAAAAATTGATGTAAATATAAATGAAACAATTAAAATTAAATTTGTTTTTTCAAATCCATTTCCAATTACTATTAATTTTGAATCAATTTGTTTTATTTTTGATAATGAATCATTAGTTGAATGTGAAAAAAAAAATTTTTTAATCCAAGGACTTGAAAAAAAACAGATTGAACTTTTAATTAAATTTATTAAAAAGGGTCAAGTTTCAATAATTGGAATCTCTTATGTTAGAAAAGGTATTTATAAAGAAAAATATATTTTTGATTATAAAATTAGAACTAATTTATATAAT
>Ga0256407_10012958_pt1 | contig 11235 bp, 8 predicted proteins | sample RumenRJG_04DNA_FD_193489 | JGI IMG/M metagenome (GOLD analysis project Ga0256407, IMG submission 193489) | Bovine rumen microbial communities from Lethbridge, Alberta, Canada - RJG_04 | ecosystem: Host-associated > Mammals > Digestive system > Stomach > Rumen | place: Canada: Alberta | collected... | reverse complement strand
CCCAATCCCCAATCCCCAATCCCCAATCCCCAATCCCCAATCCCCATAACAATTATTTTAAAATATAAAATTAATTAATAAATGAATAATAATTTTTAAATAAAATAATCAATATTTGTTTATTAAAAATAATTTTTAATAATTAATTAAATAATATTTTTTAAATGTTAATATGGAGTCGTATTTTCATTTTCAAATTTTTCTATTAATTGGTAAAATAATAAAAATGATTTTTCAGTTGAAGGATATTCATTTATTTCTTTGACTATTTCATCATTAAATGAATACCATTTATTATCAAGCATATTTTTACTATAAGCAATATTATGGCCTGATTTATCGTTTCCATAATGTTTGATAAAACCTACTAATTCATAATTTAGATTAAATTTATTTAATTTTTCTACATCTTTTGTTTTTAGGATAAATGGAATAGTGATCTCATGATTATAAATGACTGTTTCTCCTACTCTCTTTAAATTTATTATTAATATTTTTGGCAATTTTAAGATGCATGTTACTAAAGATAATAATTTTTTCTCGCATTTTGAGCAATCAAAGCCTTTAATACCTTTTTGATCTTTTGTAATTAAATAACAATTTAAACATTCTTCCAGACTCTTAAGTTTTTTATTTTCGTTCATTATAGGAATGTCCAAAATATTATAGCTTTGGAATGTAATTTTGCAATCACCACAACCAGTGCAAAAAAGCTTATTCATTATATATCCATAAAATAAATCATATATAAATGAATTATTTTTTACTTCATTTTTATTTAAATATTTTTCAAATTCAATTTTATCAAAATCATTAAGTTCTAAATTATTATAATTTATTATATTCGATTTTTTTTGATTTTCACTTTTATTTAGATTTTTATGTATATGTTGAATAAGATAAAGTAAGAAATAAGTTGAATCATTATTTTGTCTTCCTTCGAACCTTTTGTAAACATTGCCAAAGCATCTTTTAAATTCATAAAGGGAAACTTTTTGCTTTTTAGAATATAAAAGATCACTAATAATTTTTTGTAAAGATTCTATTATATTATCATTTGTTTTTATGCCTAATATTTGCAATGAAAAATTTTTTATATTTTTTAATATTTGAAGAACAGAGCTCATATAACAATTAAGAACTTCATTTTTTATTCCTATATTTCCAAAATTATTATTTATTAAACTATCGTTACTAATTTTTGTTTCTTCTTCTTCTTTTTGCTTATACAACAAAGATGAGCAAGGTGTTTTTGAACAAGAATCAATTTTTAATTTTTTGTCGAAATTTAAAGCAAATTCTCCTATTGCTTTTAATTTATTTATCAAAAATTGATTTTCATCTTCCTTTTTTTCTATCAAATTAAAAGATAATTTATTTTTATTCTTTTCAATTTCGATAGATTTTTCAAGTTCATCATTTTTAAATTTGATTCCATTAATATCTATTCTTAGTTTAGAATTTTCATTGTTTATAGCATATTTTTCATTTGTAATGTTTTTATTTTGATATTCCAGTTGTTCGCATTTTCCTTTGAGTTTTTTTATTTCTAATTCCTTTATTTTTAATAAATGCTGATAATTTTTAGCCTGATCTTCTAGATTTTTCTTTAGTTCTTCTATAGAATCTTCTTTTTTTTTAAGAATATCCTTCAATTCATTGATTTTCTTGTTATTATCTAATATTTCATTTTTATAGGCAGCTAAAGTTTCATTTAATGAAACATTTTCTTTATATTTTTTGTCATATTCTTTTTCTTTATTTGATAAACTAATTTTTAATTCTTCTAATTCTTTTTTCAATTTTTCATATCCATCATCAAAATAATTTATATTGTTTAAATTTTGTAATTCAAATTTGGCACATTTTTTCTCGGCTTTATCAGCATTTTCTTCTTCTATTTTATCTTGTTCTTTTTCCTTTTCTTTTTCAAGATTCAATAGAGTATTTAAATTTTTAGTTGATGATTGTCTTATGCCAATGATTGATAGTCTTTCTAGTTCGAATTCAAAAATATGGTTCTTATTTTTTGAAATATTCATAAAATCCTTAATTAATCCGGTTGATTTATTACGTTTATGTTTTTCATGATTTGTTTCTTTTGCTTCAGGATAGTTTTGCATTTTGAGTTAAAAACTATTTTTCGGCAATTATATAATAGAAGTCATAATTAGATAAGAAAAATTAAATATAATTATTAATAGTTAATAAATATATTTAAATAAATTTTAAAATTAGGTATGAAAATTTTAATAGTGGATTCCAAAAATAGAAGAGAAAGAATAGATATCAATAGAAGTGGTTATGTTCGGGATATTTTTGATGCTTTGAAAACTAAAATGGGAATAAATATTGATATTGTTTTGCATTTTAATGGAGAAATTCTTGAAGAAAATCAAAAAATTTCGGACCTTGACATTGAAGAAGAATCGGTTATAGTTTATATTGGTACTTTCAGAGGAGGAAAAATTTTTATATAATTTATTAAACATTTATTTATATAAAAATCAACTGATATAACGAAATTATAAATCGTATATATTATTTAATTATATTTATTATTTTTTCCATTTTTATTATCATTAAATTAAAAACTAATTTTTAAAAAAAATTATTTTTTAATAGTAATACAGATTCGTCGACAAATTGATGTTGCGACGAATCAGCACTTTATATTGATTAAAGTGGTGAAAAAGCAAAACATATTAAAATAATATTATTAAATAAAGTTATATCAAATAAAAATAATACTTAAATAACTAAATATTTAAATTTAGGCAATATCACATGATCATCGCTATTAATCACATCAGCAAGAACTTTAAAATATATATTATTTTTGCTTTTATTTTTTTCTTTTCCTATGGCATCATAATATGCATCTTCAAATTGTAAATCATAAGAAATATCATCTTTTATTATATTTATACTATTCAAGGTATATAATCCTGTTATTTCTACTTGATATTTATCATTGATATAGTCAATAACTTCATTTGTTGTTTTATTTCCTTGAATTTCTAAATAATCCCAACAAGTAAAATTTGGCGGAATTGCTTTAGTTAAATATTTAGTCACCGGATTTACTTGATCAATATTTTTATAAACTTTTTTAGGTTTATAAATTAAAAAAAAAGGTGTAGATAAATCTATATTAATCTGTCTCAATTTCATTATATCTGTTGTTTGTAATAAAGAATATATTTGAGTGGAAATAAATCCTACTATACTCGATGTTGTTGTTGGAATTGAAGGTACAATTTTTCCTGAGATGAATTTAACTTTATCTCTTGTGCAAATATCTATATTGAAATTTGTTGCTCTTAAATTCGAAGATATATATATAAAATCAACTTGGTGATTTTCATCATGGTCTTTTTCGAAAATTTGTTCATGAATTTTTTTTATTTCTTCATCTTCTAATTTTTTTTGATACATTTGTAGTATCGAAGATTTTTTTTTTTCTAAAATTTTTATTTTCTCCTCAAAAGCAATATTATTTTTATCAACAAAATATAATTCTTCATCAAAAGAAATTTTAATCGAATTAATAAATTCTTTTGCATAATTTATATCTTTATTAATAGGAACATTCAAAGAATCAGCGAGCAGATATGCAAAATATTCTATATAATAATAATTAAAATCATCTTCACTATTATATTCTATTTTATGCGGTAATCTATTACTTCCTTTCCAAAATTTACTTCCATCTTTGCATAATTTATCAGGTGGATTTAAACATAAAATATCTTCAATTATTTTATTGTAATTATAATAAAATAATTTTTTTCCTAATATTAGACATTTATCAAAACTTTTATCTTTATAAATATTTAGATATTCTTCGATAAATATCAATCTTTCATAAGCATCTGTTCCATTATTATTATTGAAAAATTCTTCTGGATTTTCCAAAAAATTTTTGAAAAATTTGATATTTTGTTCAAAATATTCAGCAAATTTATTCATGCTCCATTCGATGCAATGCTCAATTAAAGAAGGTAAATTTCTTATTGTGCACATTCCAATCTTACTATTATTATTTTTTTCTGTTCCTTTATATTCTTCTGAAACAAACGGAATTATTAATTGGCTACTTGCATTTTCTCCAAGAGTTCCACATTCAATTAATTTTATTCTATGCAATGTGCATTGATTACTTATATAATTTCTTGCTTTAACATTATCTACAGCAATTAAAACAAAATCTTGACTTTTATAAAAATTTTCGCTAAAAAAATCCTCATTTTCTTCTCTTACTTCAATTTGTAAATTCTCACAATTAAATTTAGGGTTTATTTTTTTCACTTGTTCACAAGCAACTAAAGACTTACTTTTTCCAATATGTTCCTTTCTGAATAAAAATTGACGATTTAAATTTGAATTTTCTATGCAATCATTATCTGTGACTACGACTTTACAATTTTCATTTGTAGCCACACCCATTAATGCTAAAATTTTCAAATATTCGCAGCCCACTGCACCAGCTCCTATTAAGAACATATTACTATTGTGTAATTTTTCAACAAATTTTTGGCCATATATAGAAATTAAATCATCATATCTACTATTTAGTAATGTTCTATTAGCATCAGGTAAATTTATTATTGTTTCATCATATATATCAATCCAAAACCATTGATTTAAAGGTGAATATAATCCTGTATATTTTATTGCTTCTTGAGCCACAAATCCTCCTAAAAAAGAGCATAAAGAAGGATGTTGGGCTTTTGAGAATTTTATTAAATTTTTAATAATAATTTTATTTTCTTCGATTGAAGGCAAATCTTTGAAAAAATCGTTATTTAAATTTTTAGAAAGTTCTAATATTTTATTATATATTATTTCTGATTCTTCTTCATTATTAAGTTCAGTTAATCTATCATTTTCATCAAAATATTTTTGAATACATAACATTATAGAATGTAATAGTTGAATTCTTCCTTTTTTATTAGGTGAATAATCGAATTTCATCATATTAAAAATCGGATTGTATAAATTCTCTTCTAAAGTTTTATAACTCATTTCAATAGGGTTAAAAAATTCTTCGACAACTCCTCCTCCTGTATATTCTCCATAATTTGAAGTATCTCCTATAAAAAATTCTTCCTCATTTTCTTGGTTTACTTCATAATATCTTGGTGATTGAGAATTTAATTCTTTCATTCCTTCGACCTGTTTAAATATTAAATATCCTTTTTCTCCCAATCTTTTATCTGTGTTATTAAAATCTATTTTCATTTTTCCATTTTTTTCTTTGGTGACATTAGAAATATAAAATTTTCCTTTTTCTTTTCCTGTTTTATCTAAAATTTTATGCTTTTTTCCAAAATCGCTGAAAACAAAGCCTGTTAAACCTAATGAAGCTGTATATATAAAACCTATATTATTTTCGTGGCATTCATTATTTATTTTTTTAATTATATCTAAATTAATAATTTCTGTTATAATAACACAATTAAATTCTTTTATTTTATTAATATAATCATTTTCAATAATAACTTTTGTTGTTGGATTTAATTCTGATAATTTTTTAATACAAGCTTTATCTCTTCTATCTTTATTTAAAACATTTTCCTCAGTCAAAAAATAATTTGAACCTAAATCATTAATTTTGCAAATTTGATCATCAAAAATAGAAAGTTGATTCGGATTAGATAAAATAATGTTTTTAGCAATTTCTATTCCATAACCTCTTAGTCCTACTGTTAAAATTTTTAATTTTGATAATCTTTTAGTTATCTCAATTCCATATGTTCTTATTTGTCTCGACCATTTGTCATGATCTATTGTATCATTATTTTCAAGATTAAATTTGCTCATTTTTTAATCCTGAAAAAAGAATTCATAATATAATATTTTTCTTAACTATTATTCAAATAACTAATTTTGAGTAATACAAAAAATAGATTAGCGTTTGAAGTAATATATCTCAAATTTAATTTAATGGGAAATTGCCTTCAATCTAAGAATACTAAATCCAATGATAATGTACGAAAAATAGAAAGCTTGCAAAATAGTCAAAATAGTGAATTTTTAAATGAAAACAATAATTTAATTATAAATGAAGAAATTCATAAAACTAATAAAAATAATACTAATTGTGGAGAAAAAATAAAAAATATAATCAATTTAGATTTGTATCAAATTCTTCATGAAATATCTTCAGATATTAAAGCTATAAAAGAAAATGAGAGTAAATTTGAAAATGTTGAAAGAAATAATCATTGCTTTAATTCAGTCCCGATTTATAATGGCGATTTTGTTTTGGAACAAATGAAAAATGAATGGTTAGAAAAAGAGAAAAAAAAATTCAAAAACCAAATTAAAAGTGAAATAAAAGGTAATTTAATTTTGCCAGAGATTAAAAATTTAAAATCTGAAATAGAAAAAATTAATGAAATTAATTCAACAAATAATATTAAGATTGGAGAACAATTTAAAAATGAAATAAATAATCTCAAAAAATATTTTGATATCGAAAAAGAAAAAATTGAAAAAGAAAATAATACAAAAATTGAAAATTTAACAAAGCAAAATGAAAATGAAATAAAATCTTTAAAAAATGAATATAAAAATAAATTTGAAAAATTAAATAATATTTTCGAATTAAAATTATCTAATTTAATTGAGCAAAATAATATAAATAAAAAAAATTTTGAAAATTATAAAAATGAAACCCAAATTGAAATTGTAAGTCTTAAAGAACAAATTAAAAATGAAAAGAAAGAAAAAGAAAATTTAAAAAAGCAAATTAACGAAAAATTTAAAAAAGAAATAGATATATTGAAAAATCAAATTAAAGAATTGAGTGAGCAAATAAAAATTATTAATAATACTTTAAAGCAAAAAACAAAGAAAATAATTGCAGAGTCGTTTGAAAATTTTGGTTGTACTTTTACAAAATTATATCAAATCAATAAATATAAAAAGCAGCAAGAATTAAAAAAAAAATTATTTTTGGGTAAAAATTTCGCTAAAGTTGGATTAAATAATATTGGAAATAATTGTTATATTAATTCGGTTCTTCAAATTTTAAAAAATATACCAAAATTTACATATAATTTTTTTAAATTACAAAATAATACAGATACATTTTTATGCTCACTCAAAGATTTATTAATTAATTTATGCAAATCAAATATATCTTCTTTTCCACCAAATGAATTCAAAAAATATTTAGGCTTAGAATGTCAAAAATTTACTGGAAATAAGCAATATGATTCAACCATATTTTATATTTCATTATTAAATATCATTGCTAAAAAATTAAATAAGCCTAATAATATAAAACTAAGGAATTTTGATATGAATAAATATAAAACAAAAAGTAAAAAAGATCAATTCGATATATATAAAGCCCATTATTTATTAAAGCATTCATCATTTATTCATGAGTTTTTTTATATATTTTATTCAAATACTACTAATTGCGAATCTTGTCAATATTCAAAAGAACTATTCCAAGCAACAAATTATTTAGATTTTCCTATATTTTCAGAAAAAGGCCCTGTTAAAAGTTTGGAAGAATGCTTTAAAAATTTCCAAGAAGATAAAGAAATTATTGATGAATGCTCTGAATGTGATTGTAAAAAATTATCTCAAAATTTTACTATATATGAATTACCTCCAGTATTAATGATAAATTTAAAAAGAGTTGGAGAGAATAGTTCATATTTTAATGAGATTGATATTCCTTTTCAGTTAGATATGAGCAAAATTATTGAAAAAAATAAAATAAATTCAATATATGAATTAAGAGGATTTATTAAGCATGATGGAGATGAAAATTCTGGCCATAATTATTCGTACTGTAAAAATATGTTCGATGACAAATGGTATGAATATAGTGATGCTATTTGCACTCCTATAGATGGTGAGCCAAAATTGGATAAAATATTTTTCCTATGTTATATTGAAATTGGTAATGATATTGATAATGTTGAATATTTAAAACAAATTATATAAATTTAATTAAATTAATTACTAATTATATTAATATATATTTTAATTTTAATTATTATGCTAATGAATTTGCTTTAATTGTTTCTTTTACTTTTTTGGAAAATTTTTCGTAATCGTTTTGATATAGGGATAAAGCTTCTTGATTTAATCCATGTCCTAAATTAGGTTTTTTCAATAAATCATAAATCGAATAAATTACTTTTATTATATTTGACGATGGATCCCAATCAGAGGATAATGATGAAATGCAAACAACCCCATCATTAAATGATATATTAGGATGATATATTTTAGTAACAAATTTTAATTTTGGTGGATCTTCTGGATAATTTTTAGGAAATTCTAAATATAATTTAAATAATCCTCCCTCATAACAACTTTTATTAGGCCCTTTTATTATTACATTCCATTTATATATATCTGTTTTTTTTTGAGGTCCTGCAGAACTACCTATATAAGATAATAAGGAACTAGATTTTATTCTATCTAATTCTTCTCTTATATGAATTTCACTCATAAAAAATTTGAGTATAATTTTTAATTGATTTCTTTAATATAAATGTTAAAATTAGTTATGTATGCCTCTTAACTATTTAAAAAAAAAAAATTATTTGAAATAATGACAAAAAGTCCTGAAGATGTTATCAGAAATGAATGGGATTTATTAAAAAAATCAGGTTTATTAAGCCAAATTGGTTGTACCGCAGGTCCTCAAAGAAAGGGTAAAATATATAATATGTTCAAATGGAATGCATTAATGAGAGCTCCAAAAAAATCACCTTATAATGGATATATGTTCAAATTTGAAATTGATTTTCCAAAAGATTATCCTAATTCTCCACCAGATGTATATTGCAAAACAAATATATACCACATGAATATAAACAAATCTGGAAAAGTCTGTGTTCAATCGATTACTGAAGATGATAAATGGCAAATTAGGCATGATATTAGTACTGTTCTATTATCTATTTTTATTATATTTGATAAACCAAATCCTTCAAGTCCTTACCAAAGTGAGATCGCTAAATTATATCTTAATAATATAGAAGAATATAAAAAAAATGTTAAAGAGAATTGCGAAAAATATGCAATAAAAATCCCAGAATAAATTTCATAAATAAGAAAATAATTTATTTTAATTTATCATTAATAATAAATAAATATTAATTTAAATTAAGTTCATTTTGAATTTAATGGATGACTTTAATATTTAAATATATTTAAATGCTTTTTAAGAACTTAATCCTGCATTGTATACTCCAAGATAATTGATTGACATACCATCTTTAATTTCTAATTTATATAAACTATCTTTATCATTTAGAATATCCCCATCGAACACTAATTCTATATCTCCAATTATATTATTTTTCTTTTTAATTTCTTCTTTTAGAGTTGCAACAGTGTCAGATTCCATTATATTAATTGTCTTTGAAACATTTTGAGAATCTATGATAAATAATTTCATTTATTATTATCTATTTTTAACGTCTTTAATATAATAATCATTTATATAAACTAATTTTGATTTTATTCACCGTTAACTATTTTTCCTTATTTTTCATTTAAAGAAAATCGGACTTAATAATATAAAATGAGCTCTGGATATAACCAAAATTCATTTAATAGAGGATTCAATAAACCTTTGAAAAATCATAATGAAAAGCATTATTTTAGAATTGAATACAACAACCCAACGCAAATGAAAAATATCTATATAACTCATAATTTCAAGAATGCATTCAATAAAGCAAATAATATCACTCCAGGATACACTCAAAATCCACAAATTTATCGACAAATACCTCAAAGACAAAATTTCGATGTTTCTAAAAATAATGGTTTCAATCAGAACAACAGAACAAATAACTTATCTAATATAACTCCATATCCTTTATCTTCCAAACAAAATCCGAATTTGAATCCTGAATATTATATGAATAATTTACCTAAAAAAAATAATGTAAAAAATAAATCAGGAAGCGTTTTTCATAGAAACATAAAAAGAGAAGAAAACTATGAAAATCCCAATAAAATTATAGGAAAATTTGTACCTGGAACTATAGGATTAGTTAATATTGGGAATATTTGTTATCTTAATTCAGTTATTCAAAATTTAAAAAATGTTTTTCCTTTAACAGTGTATTTATTTAAAAATATTAGAGAATTTAATCCAAATGGATTTGTATATAAATATTGCGAATTAATAGCAAATTTAATTAATCAAAATACCTATAGATATATATCACCAAAAGAATTTTTTATGAAATTAAGTGATTCGGTACCTGCATTTAGATTTGGTGAACAATATGATAGTAATATAAGCTTAATATATATTCTGAATCTATTAGAAAAAGAAACAAGAAAAAGTATAGGTCAAAAAATAATGAAAAGATATGAAATAAGTACTAATACATCTTATAAAAACTTCGAAGAAAAAAAGAAATTTTGTGAATTTAGTAATAAATTATATGAAAATAGAAATTCTATAATTACAGATTTATTTTTTGGAATACAAGAAGATAAATATATTTGTAAACATAAAGACTGCAATTTTATTAATTATACATTTCAAAGTTTCTGTGTTTTAAATCTTCCAATTATGACTTATAATAATATTCCTATTAAATCTCTTGAAAAATCAATTGAATATTATCAATATGGTCAAATTCATACTGAAGACGAAGAAGATTTTTTTTGTTCTAAATGCAAGCACACAAGAATCACAACAAGTTCTACTATATATTCACTACCGAAAATTTTAATAATAAATTTAAAAAGAGTAGGAGAGAATGATTTTTATAAGCATAATGTTGAAATACCAATAAATTTAAAACTTAAGAATAAATTAGATAATATTGATTATGAATATGAACTAATTGGGTTGGTAAAGCATTTAGGAGATGAAAAATCAGGTCATAATATTGCATATTGCAAAAATTATTTCGATGATGTATGGTATGAATATAATGATAGAACAACGATTATATTTAATAGTAAAACTTGCAAATATTATCATAATCAGAAGAACAACACAATTGATATTGATACATCTAATGGATTTTTATATTTTTATAAAAGAAAAGATTTAATATTTAATGATAATCATCGAAAGATAATTATGGAGCAAAAAAACATTTTTAAAAATTTATTAATTTAATAAAAATAATTATATTAAAAGAATAATAAAAATAAAAATTATTTAATTAAATTATTTTATATTAATTATATTTTTAAAATATTTTGGAACTTTTAAAATGGGGT
>Ga0256407_10012955_pt1 | contig 11237 bp, 10 predicted proteins | sample RumenRJG_04DNA_FD_193489 | JGI IMG/M metagenome (GOLD analysis project Ga0256407, IMG submission 193489) | Bovine rumen microbial communities from Lethbridge, Alberta, Canada - RJG_04 | ecosystem: Host-associated > Mammals > Digestive system > Stomach > Rumen | place: Canada: Alberta... | reverse complement strand
GAGGTGAATAAAAAAATTAATTTCACAAAAATTTCTTAAATTAACAGGGTTGGTATAAATTCTTAAATTATTTATATTTTTTTCTTTTATTTGACCAAAATATTTTAATTAAAGAAACTAATTGTATTTCGGAGTTCTAGATTTTTTTTTAATTAGATTAAAATTTATTTAATGAATTAATATGTATAAAACTTGTCGAATTATACGTAGCCTTTTTTTCTCATTGAACTTTACTATTTATATATTTTAGTTTTTTCAACGACCAATAATTTATATATACATATTTTTTTCAACGACCAAATAATATATAGCATATTGACAATTATCAATTGAAAAATAACATTAAAAACAATTTTTGATTAAAACTAAAAAATACAAATAATTCGTATAAAACAAATAAAAAAGTTGTGATGCTTATCAAAATCTTGCACTAAAACTCTGATAGAGAATTTATTTTTTGATGATTATAAAATTTTTGGAAATCGTTGATTACCTCATTAATTTTTTTTATATAAATAGGATAATAAAAAGGATAATAAAGCCATACTGGAAGCCAACACTGATTTACTGCATTCTGAATCCGTTTTTGATTTTGCACATTTGACTTTCTGTGTCGTGAATTCTTGTTGAAATGTTTACAAAAATTCACAAAAATACAAGGCTTTAGGACATAATTTTTTTCTCAAAAAACTGAACAGTTTAACAATGAAATCGAATAGAAATGTTTATATAGACATAATGATAAACTATACATTGGCCATTACCAAGTAAAAGCAATTTTACGAAGTGGAAGCAATTTTCACAGTCGTACAACTTTTTTTGGCAAGGCCTGAAAATCAAATTTAGAGAGGTAAAATATCAAGAAAGCAGTGATAAAAAACAGATCATGAAAAAAGGATTATATTATGAATAACGAGCTAAATATTATTTTTTAATATAATCCTAAGGTCAGTCGAGAAAAATAAGAATAGTTAAACATAGCCTCGAAACTTTGTTAAAATTAATATTTTTCAAAACTTAACCCAATATCTAGTTTATTTTAAGGAATATATAAAGATTATTCTAAATATTCGGTAAATAATGGAAATATTAATTCTACTCCAATGCTGTTTTTATTTTTCCAAAGGCTTCGACAAGAATGAGTTTTAGACTGTTGAGAATATAACCCCAAATAATTGGGAAAAAATAGGAGAAAAATCATGTTAGAAGAAGAAATAGATGGAGTAACATATGTTTATGTGCCAAAGGATATGTGGGATAGAATATGGGAAATTTTAGACAGAATTGATGAGATAGTGAATAATTATGACCAACATAGCTGAACTGCCCACAAAAGATACAATAACACTTATCATCAACAAAAAGAACCCGGATAAGGTTACATATGTATTCAAAAATAGGTATGGGAATAAGATTGGAGAGCATGTAAACAGACCTCCGGCCACATTATCCCCTCAGAGCAATGTAGCAAGGCAATGCAAACAGATAATGAATCGAAAAAGCAAAACAGATCCAAAGATGCTCAGCAACCAGTTCGAAGATATAAAACAACTATTACAACTTAACTATGAAAATGAGTTATCTGTTATTGAACAGGAAATAGCTGAGAGAAAGCAGGCAAAGCTGGAAAAGGACATCACTAAATCAAAGGAAGCTATCACCAAACTGCAGTCATTGGATTATCCTTTGATTTATATTGGAAGTATTCTTGAATGGTTTACAGCAGGTGAGCGAAACAACATATTGTATGCATTTACTGTATATGCAGGACAGGTTATCTTGAAAAATCCTGTGTCAGTAATATGTTTAGGTGAGGCAAGCAGCGGCAAATCCCACATCCAGGAAACCGCATTAAGACTGATTCCGGAAAAATTCATTGTCAATGAAAAGAAAACTACTGAAGCAGCATTATTCAACCGTGCAAAAAAGGACAAGTATTTTTATGACGGCAAGATTGTCAATTACGGTGATATGGGTGGTGCCAATGACCATGAGTTTATGGAGGAGTCCAAAAACCTCATGAAGGAACTGCAGTCAGACGGCTTTCTAAACAAACCATTAAACATTCCGGACGGTGAAGGAGGATGGGAAGTGAAAGACCTAAAACTTGAGGGTCGACCATGTTTAACATATACTACTGTTCCCAATCATGATTTTGATGAACAGGAAATGAGCAGAAGCATATTCATCACACCACGAATGGACAACAAGGAAATATTCAACCGCAGAAACAGACTACTGGAATTCAAGCACGGCAGAAGCTACAATACCTTAAAAAAATACGAAAATGAAGCTAAACTGATACCATGCATGCTATTGCATCTAAAGGAAGTCTTTGAGGATATCTCAATAATAAACCCATATGTTTATTTCATCATTGACTTTTTAAAGAATTCCGCTTTCTACAAAAGGGATTTCGACAAATTCAATGGGATACTAAAAACGATAACTGCCCTGAATTACTATAACCATGAAGTCCATGATGTTGAAGGAAAAAAGGTAATCCTGACCAATATTGCAGACGTGCAGCAGTTCATGAGCCTGCTGAATCCATACAAGGAAAGTATATCTGCAAAACTGGCACCTAAGGCTGTTGATGTTTTAAATGACATCAGAAACAATATCGACGATTGGAGGATGCAAACAGATGAAGAAATATTGGACATAGGAATCACAACCAACATATACTTTACACAACAAAATCTCGGGCTAAGCAAAGATTCTGTTAAGAAATATAGGTATAAGTTGGAAAAACAGGGATATCTTCAAATAAACGGCCGTTTTGGAAACTCCAACGTATATGGCCTGGCCAATAGCGAAATTGCACATATCAGCTATGATCTAAAGCACATTGACGATTCAGTGTATGAGGATATCAGATATGAGATCGGCGAATGGGTAGTGGAACTTATGAATGAAGACAGGTTTGTTGAAGGATTAAGCATCATGAACTTTGACAGCGAGGTGGAAAAACCAGTTTGGGCAAAAACCAGAAAGACCAAAAAGACTTTTAGAAAAGTCTTTGAAAAGCCCTTATCAAAAAACGATTGAGAAGTGTTTTTCAGCTAATTGAAGCATTATCCAATGTTTTTATATAGGGTTTGTTAATGTGGAAAACTAAAAAAGACCATGATTTTCAAAACAAGTGGGGGAACATTTAAAGTTCCTCCCACACATTCCGGAAAGTGTGGTCTTTTTAAAATCATGTTTGATTTAAAAGGCATGAGAACTGTTATTTTAATTGTTAAAGGCCTATGAAGAGTTTTTTAAAAAGACCGTTGCAAAAGTCTTTGCAGTCTTTTTGGTCTTTTTTAAATCAGTGATGTTAAATGAAATCCATAAGACAACAGATAATCAAAGCCAAAAAGGAAAAGACAGAAAGGGAGAGTGAACTGTGGTTTGTTGATTACTGCAACAACTGCAAGACAGGTTTGGCCTTTAAAAATGATGTGCCATGCCACCACCCATATTACTGCTGGCATGAAGTAGAATCAGCTATTGTTCAATCCAGAATTGTCAGAATAGATGAGTTTCGAAGATTACATGGCTACATCACAGCACAGATGTATGTTGAATATAAGCAATTGAGAAAAAGGCAGCGCCAATTGGTTTGGAAAGGCAAACAAAAATTGCTGAGAGTATAATATTTGCATCTAGCCTTAAATTGTTTTTTAGGAATTGTTTCATTTGGACAAAAGTGATTTTTTAAAAAATTTGAATGCCCATATTTTCTCGAACCCTGTTCTATTTGTTCCATATTGAAAAATTCGATTTGATAAAATGCTTGTAAAAACTTGCTTACTTATATAAATCTTGATTTAATGGTGGATTTAAGTTTAAATATCAAATATTCATGAAGTTAATTAATTAATAGTGAAAACTCAAGAATTTTTATTAACACGTCTTTAAACTCACTATACTGAATATCTGACTTATTACATGGCGCTAATATTGGAATTAGTGTTTTAAATGTTTTATTAAAAATATATAGAATATGGAACATTTTACAATAAAACTTATTTTACCTTTTAGTATAAATAGCTACCCGACATTTTTTACAGGTGAACTTCAACAGAACAGATTGACGTTTACAAAACAACATAGGTGAAAACAAATACCCAAGAGCATAAGGACTGGGTCAGGGATAAGGGTGCTGCTTTTTGTGAAGACCCACCAGACTCATCATGTGTTCTCGTTTAAGAATTTTTACCCCTACACCTTGGTCAGGACAACAGCATAACCCTTTGCAGGTGGCGTCACAAGAAGTATCATGCCTTTTATACTCTTGAGAATACCAATCCACAGACACATGATTCTTTAAGGAGTTTAGGTTTTAGCAATATCGCCTAAAAGCGAAAATTGTAGCAAACCAGCTCAGAATATGCAAAATATTACTTTGCAAATGCTCTCTCTAATCTTTTATATACATTATAAACCTACTTATTATTATAGCAATTTTAGATATGCGGGGTTTGAATATGAATAATGAAGTTGTAAAAACATTATTATATACCAGTGAAGACGGAGCAGTGGCCATAAATGTAATTATTGATTCGGAAAATGATACAATGTGGACTACACAAAAAACTATGGCCGAATTATTCGGTAAAAATATCAATACCATAAGCAAACATTTAACTAATATTTTTGAGTCAGGAGAGTTAGTAAAATCGGAAGTTACCTTCAATCCGAACGATTCCACTAATAGTGGAAACGTTATTATAAACCCTGATGCGAAAACACAACCGATATTATACAACCTGGATGCCATAATCTCAGTCGGTTATCGTGTAAACAGCAAACAGGCAACACACTTTCGCAGATGGGCAACAGGCGTGCTTAAGGAGTATATTGTAAAAGGTTTTGCACTGGATGATGAATTACTGAAAAAAGGCTCAAGATTTGGAAAAGATTACTTTGACCATTTGCTTTCCCGAATCCGAGAAATACGTGCTTCAGAGAGAAGATTCAACCAAAAAATCACAGATTTGTATGCAACAAGTGCCGATTACAATCTGGATGCCGATGAGACAAAAGACTTCTTTGCCACAGTACAGAACATGCTCTTGTTTGCCGTAACTGGCCAGACTGCCGCTGAAATCATAAAATCTCGCAGCGACAAAAACAAACTTAACATGGGACTTACAACATGGGAAGATGCTCCTCATGGAAAAATCCTGCAGGCAGACGTGGTAATCTCAAAAAACTACTTAAACGAAGTTGAATTGGATTCACTGAATACACTGGTTGACGGTTTTTTAACATTGGCAGAAACAAGGGCAAATTCCCAAAAGCCAACATTCATGAAAGACTGGAAAACATTGCTTTACGGATATCTTGAATTAAGCCAATTGCCACTATTGGAAGGAAAGGGTAAAGTTTCAGCTGTTGAAGCTAAAGCTCATGCAATCAATGAGTATAAGGAATTCAGAATAGAACAGGATAGAAATTATGAATCTGATTTTGATAATCTAATTAAATCAATCAAACGGCTGGAAGGTGAAAAATAAATACATATTTTTATAATCTGGAAAATGCCATCAGTTACCTTCTGAAATTTTTCAAGGATTTACTGTTTTAGTGAGATAGATTCTGAATTATTATATATTTATAATAATAGAACCAATTCTATAACTAATTCAAATTATAATCTCATAAAGACAATTACAGAAATAATTTAATTATCCCTAATCAAAATCAATATCATAACCTCTAGAATTTAAATAATAATTCCATTCATCATTTTCTTTTCGAAATATATAACTTTCACTTTGATTAATAGTTTTAGTGTCTTCATCATAAAATATGCTTCTAAATCTATAAGAATATTCTTTAGGACAATAAAACCAAATATCTAAGAAAAATTCGACTTCAAATTCATTATTATCATGTTGATGAATATCAGTATCGTCTTCAAGTATCTCAAATGAATCAATTTCATAACTATTGATATCCATATTGATTACACTAGCTCCTTCATACTTCTTTTCCAATATTTTGAAAAAATTATTAGCAATATACTCTTTTAAGTCTGTGAAAAGTTTAAATTCCGTGTTAATATATGAATTAATATTTTTATTTTTTATAATAACTAAATCATTATAAATATCACGTTGACGGAAACTTGCAAGGTGATTTTTAAATTCATCTTGTAATTCTTTCATATTGTTTGAAAACCCATTATCATTTGAAAATAACACGTATTTATCATATTTATTATCTTCAGCAAATTTTAATAAAGACAAAAATAAAATTGCATCTTTAAAACCTTTATCTGAACTACCTTCAATAAATGGTGGTTTTTTATTAATAGACTTGTCTAAAATTTTATTAAAAAGAAGATTACCGTCACTAGGAATTGGAATAATATTTAATTCTTCAAAATAATATTTTTTTAAGTTTTCACAGACTTTTTTAATATTTAAATCATTATTTATAATAGTAATTTCTTCAAAATTCTTAAATTCCTTTTCAAAATTTTCTAAATCCTTACATTTTTTATTTAATTTTAATTCTAAATGATGTAATAATTCTAATAATACAATTTCAGGGAAGAAAATATTTACTTCATAAGTTAAATCATTTAATTCTAATGTTTTTAGAATCTTATAATATTCATCCAAAGGTAATCTTGATAAATCATTAATTCTTTTCTTACTATACGTGAAAACATTTGTGTCTGGAATTATTGCAATTTTTACATCTGATTGCATATTTAAATATTAATTTTATTTATATTTAAATTTAAAACTATTATTTACCCAACAAATTCTCTTCAAACCTATCCAAGAAGTTTTCTTTTTTATTATCTAAAAATTTTTTAAACAAAACATATTCCTCATAAAATTCGTTATAATCCACTTTAATTTCATCATCACCCATATTATTAAATTCATAAATGACACTGAAAATAAATAATTTAGAGTAATATACAAAAAATTTATTCCTATGATGTATAATATTATATGACCATTCACCATCTAAATCTTTAAGCTTAACGAATAATTCTTTCATAGAATCCAATAACTTATCCTCATCATATTTATGAAAATAATAAGCAATGATAAAATTACAAAAATCAGTACAAAGAATATTTAAAGCCTTATTTTTCTCATTAAAAGAATTTAAAAGATAATTCTCCCATTTTTTATAAATTAACTCAAAAATATATTCAGAATTCTCACATTCACTGCATTCATTTAACATTTTTGTCCTAACATCAATCCATTCAACATTATCATTCAATGGAATTGATTCAATTAAAATATTAAGATCTTCTTTAGATAGTTTACAAAACATCGCTCCCATTACTTCATTGAAAAATTCATTATACATAAAAATATCCATTAATCCATTGAAGAGCGTTTTATTCAATTGATATAATCGGATGCCCATTTCTACAACAATGTCACGATAGTTCTCAATATCATCCGAAGATGCCCTTAAGAATTTCATTAAAAAACAAAGTAATGTTTTTTCGTTAATTTCATTATGATTCATGAAAAATGAATTTATTTGATTTAAAGGTATACACTTTATAATTAAAACTAAACTAAACACATTATCTGAAGCCAATAACTTTTCAATTAATTCTAAATTATTTTCTTGCAATACCTCAATCATTTGATAAAAATGATTAGGTAATGTAAATTTAGTATTTCTTATTATTGGATTATATTTTTCAAAATCTATTTCCCTTAAAGAAGTAATTAAAGTTTCATCCTCATTAAGAGCATTTAATTTATCAAAATACATCGATAAAGCTTCACCAGCAACAAGAATTTTAATATTATTCAAAATTTCAAATATTTTTATTAGAACTTCATTGAATTCCTCATTTAAATCATATTTATTAACTAATTCATCAATAGGCAAATCTATTCGACTATTGGCATGTAAAAATATGAAAAAATAACTTAAATTAATTTCATCAAGTCCTTCTTGAAATATTAGAACTAGTGATTTAATAATAGCTACTTTTTTCTCGATTGAATTTTCCTTAAAAACATCATCTATTTTATTAATTAATTTTCCCAATAACTCCCGTACATCTAAACTTTCACTATTTCCAACATATTCAATATAAATAAAATCTTCATAAGAAAATTTAGATAAATCTTCAATAATCAAATCTAAATCATTATCTGATGAAACCTGATTGAAATCTTCCAAATTAGTTATAATTCTGGATATTTCCATATTGAATTCTCCTTTGATTCTTCCCAAATTTTATTAAATACTCTTACCACAGCTTGAGGATGTAAAACTTCTTGCAATATATGGTAATTATGTCCAAATGAATTTAAAGATGTTCCAAGTGAATAAACCTTTGGTTGTTCATATCTTTTAGAATTGCCTGGAAATATTAAAAAACGATCATGTGCCTTTTTACTTTGTTGAATCCTAAATTCTAAATTTAAACCTTTAAAATTACTATTCAAATTTGAAAATAAATCTTTTTGATTATTCAATTCATCTTTATCTAATTTTTTGGATCCTAACGCTTTCAAAGCAACACCTCCAAAAGGACAGTAAAATAACGTGTTAACAATTTCATTGAAGCTTAAAAATGGATCCCATAACCATACTCCATTCTTACCATTTTCTCGAATCAATCTTCTTAAATCCTCAATTCCTTCTGATTTATTCTTAAATGGAGTGTACTGTTTAAACGATAATGTTTTTTCAAGCAGCTCTTTTTCTTTAATACCTATTGAGTTCTCAATATATTGATAATATTTTTGATTTTCAACTGATGACTCTAAATCTTTTGAATATAAATTTATAAACACTTTTTCACCATCATTCATGAAATATCTTACATTTTGACCCCCAATTGAGATTGAAAAGCCAATAGATTTTATATAATGGCCTGAATCTGAATATATTAATAATCTTGGATTTTTTCTCCAGATTTTTATATTTACCAATGAATCAACATTACCTGCATTCACTTCTTGAAAGTTATTCCCCCCATATTCTTCAAAATTAGTGCCAATATGGTTATTATCCAATGTTGAATCAACTTCTAAAATGCACTCAGGAGATTTATCCTTAATCAAAGGATGCCAATCTAAATTAAAATTTAGAGAATCCCATGAATCTGATGCAACTTTTGTTTTAACATTCAATATATTAACTGGAAATTGAAAAATAAAATTCCCTAATCTGTCTCTTACTTTAAATAGATTTATAGGGAGCCGTTTGTTAATTTTTTTAGATATTTTTTCAAAATGTTCCTCATCACCTGTGAGAAAATCAAAATTCTTTTTTTCATCGAAAAATTCCAAGATATATGAACCTGAATAAAAATTATTTTTCAAAACATGATTTAACCTATTATTCTCAACAGAAGGGATGAACTGTTTATTAAGCCTTCTTAAATCATTATCATTAATTGAATACTCTCCTTTACGATTAGAAATCCATTTATATTCATGGATAAGCTTTTCAAAATTCTCTTTAATTTCTGATAATGTTAATTCATATTGAAAAATACCAATTGAATGTTTATCATCAATTTCTATCCTATTACAAAATCCCCGACCATACTTGTCTTTTTCTGGTGTTACATTTTTTTCTTGGAAAACACAAATAGTATATAAATTATAAATCTTATTTGATGGTTCCATAATAACTAATTCGGTTACTTCACAGCTATTATAAATTCCAATCTTTCCACTTTTTACTAATAACCCATATTCATCCATAATATTACTTTACTAGTTCTATCAATTATATTTTAACAAAAAGTTCGTCATGTATTTTTTATAGTTTTCCGATTTTATTCAATATTTAACTTTTCCATTAACTTGATTAAGGTACTATTAATTGCATAAACATATCCCATATTACCATCATCATCCAAATATAAAATTTCATGTATTAAACCAGTAGCTTCAGTTCTTTTAGCTAAAAATTCAAACTCATCATTTGTAATTGAATATTTATCCTCTAAAATTTTAGATATATTTTTATAATCCGTTTTTGTTAAAATTACATTACCAAAATTATCTCCAGAATAACTCACAATATCCTTTTGCTGAACATACAGCACTTTCAAAATACACATCTGATCAACAGACAATTCTGAAATTGTTTTAATATAATCAAAATTATATTTCCTACCTAATTCATCTGATTCCAATGAATCTTTGATTAATTTAGAAAAATATATTACTTTATCAGTTTCAATTTCATCCAATGTTAATTTAAATGTTTTAACTAATAAATTAAAAAATTCTAAACTGTTCAAATACTCTTTATCTACTTTTTCTTCATCTAATTTTTCAATAGAATTTTGAAATGCTGTCTCTTTAATTGCTTGTATTGATTCTGTATAAACAACATCCATATAACTTCCAATAACTGGAACACTTACCAATTTTGATCTAAAAGCTATATTAAATCCAGTGTCAAAAATAACTTTTGCACGATTCTTTAATTCCATATAGACCTCCATATTAATTAAACAATTAATTCCTAATAAAAATATCTTTACCCAATAGAACACTTTTATTTAATTCTTCACGATTCTTTAAAGCATGCTGCGTATTAACAGGTTGATAGTTTGTAGCGTGGATATCCAATAATCTTTCTATTACTTTAAAAATTGGTCTTTTAAAAACTTCAGAATCATTGGTATCTTCATAATATTTAACTAAGTTATCAAATGCTTTAAAATTAATTGAAATCTTATTTTCCTCAACTTCATCGCCTAAAGACTTTATGCCGATTTTTTCACCATCCTCACAAGAGTCAAAAATCTCATGAATATCATTTAAAGAAAAATCTGTACTGCAAACTTCATTAATGGCATTCTTTAATTCTATTGGAGTGAAATTATCTAATTCAAAATCATATTTCCAGATATGAGTCCAACTCTCAATTAAAGATTCATTAATTTCACCATATTCATCAATTAATTCTGGAATAACTTCTTTAGCTGGTCGATTATCAAAACCGCTGATTAATTTTTTAGTATCAAATATCACACCATATTTTAGGTTTTCAATAATATTGTTCTCATTATCTCCAATGAAAAATGGAATAGTTTGCCATAAATCAAAATTAAAGTTGACTAGATGTTTGAAATTACTAATAACCTTCTTGAGTTCGTCCAATAATTCAATTTTTGGATTGAATTTTTATTAAAAGGTTTTGCTCTTAGAATTAGATTTGAGGGGTTTCAGGAGTTATTTTACACTTGAAATTTCACTTCGTTACTTTTTTTTAGA
>Ga0256407_10012953_pt1 | contig 11239 bp, 5 predicted proteins | sample RumenRJG_04DNA_FD_193489 | JGI IMG/M metagenome (GOLD analysis project Ga0256407, IMG submission 193489) | Bovine rumen microbial communities from Lethbridge, Alberta, Canada - RJG_04 | ecosystem: Host-associated > Mammals > Digestive system > Stomach > Rumen | place: Canada: Alberta | collected... | reverse complement strand
CATATATTTTATTTATTTGATCCATATTATTTAAAGCATCTTCAGTTCTAGTTGAATTAATATTTTCTCTACCTGTATTACTATTTATTATTAAATTATTATTTTTTATTTCCTCAAGATATTTTCTTAATTCTGAATTATCTTCTTCTTTCTTTTTTAAATTTTCTTCAATTTGCTCTTTTTCTTTTTTAATTGTTTCATTTATTTTTAATAAATCATCTCTTTTATTCATTTCATTTTTATATTCTTCATAATAAGAATCTTTTTCTTTTTTTAATTTTTTATTTTCTTCTTCATATTTTTGAAATTTTATTAAATTAACTTTTAAATCATTATTTTCATTATCTAATTTAGAATTTTTATCTTGTAAATCTTTTTTTTCTTTTTCTAATTCATTAATTTTTTCTTTTAGTGATAAGATATTCTCATTTTCTAATTTTAATTTTGATATTTCATTAGTTTTTTTTTCTATTTCATCAATAAATTTTTTCATTGATTCATTATTATTTTCTTTTAATTTTTCTATATTATCTTGATTTTCTTTTGAAGAATTTGTGATTTGAATTTTCATATCTTCATTTTCTAATTGAAGATTATTAAATTCCATTTCTTTATTATCAAATTCATCTTTTAAATTTTTCAATTGATTAGTAATTAAATCAATTTGATTTTGATATTTATTTTCTAATTCTTTTTTTTCTTTCTCATTGTTTAGTTTAATTTCATTAATTTCTTGAATTAAATTATTTTTTTCTTTTTCAATTTCTTTTTTTTCTTCATTAAATTTATTAGTTAATTCATCAATATATTTATTTTTTTCAGAAGTTTGTTCAATATTATTTAATGAAATTGCTTTTTCATTGAGATATTGTTTATTTAAATCATTATATTTTTCTTTTAATATATTATATTCTTCTCTTTCTTTATTTCTTTCTTCATTATCTTTTTGAAAATTTTCTTGAACTTTTTTTAGTTCATTATTTAGTTCATTTAATTTATTATTTAATTCATTATTTTGAATATTCTTTTCAGTAATTAATTTTTCATTATTTTTTGATTTTTCTTTTTCATTCAATAATTCATTTTTAATTTCTTCATTTTGTTTTATTAATTCATTATTATTTTCTAATATTTTAGTTTCATTATTTAAATTATTATTCTTCTCTTTCTCCAATTGAATTTTTAATTCATTAAATTGAGATTTAATATTTTCATTTAATTTATTTATTTCATTTATTTGATTTATTTTATCCTCAATATCTTTTTTTTTATTTTCTAATTCATTATTCATTATTTTATTATTTTCATTTAATTGTTTATTCTCTATAATTTTTTCATCTAAATTATTCTTCATTTTTTCAACTTCATTTTTTAATATAATATTATCTTCTTTTTGTTTATTAATTTCATTATAAAGTTCATTTATTGAATTATCTTTTGTATTGGATAGTTGTTTTATAGTTTCTTCTTTATTTAAAATTGTATTTTCAAATTCTTTTATTTTTTCATTATTTAATTTCTTCAAATTATCTTTCTCTAATTCCAAATTTTTAATTTTTTCATCTAATATATTTTTATCTAAATTTAAATTTTCATTTTCTAAATTTTTTTCATTATATTTTTCATTTAAATCTTGTTTTTCTTTTGTAATATTTTCAATTTCCAAATCTTTATTTAATAATAAATTTTCATATTTTTCTTTTTCATTTTGAGTTTCTTTTTTTATTCTTTCTAACTCATCTTTCTTTTCATTTAATTCATTTTTAAGTTGATTTATTATACCTTCTTCATTTTTTTGTAAATTATCTATATTCTGTGTGAATTGTTCTTCATATTTTTTTTGGATGATTTCTTTTTCTTTTTCAATTTGATTTAATCTATTTTTATCTTCATTTATTTTGTCTTCATATTTTTTTATTAAATTTTCTTTTTCTGTATTAATTTTATTTAAAATATCATTTTTAGAATTAATTTTTTCTTTTAAAGAATTTATTTCTTTTTCTTTATCATTTGATATTCTATTAATTTCTTCATTTTTTTTATTTAATTGATTTTTAATTTCTTCTATTTCATTTTTTAATATATTATTATTATTTTCCAATATTATATAATTTTTTTTTTCTCCTTCAAACTTTTTTATATCATCTAAGCACTTTTCATATTGGTTTTTTATAGTATTATATTTATTTTCAATTTCAATTAAATTTAAATTATTTGAATTATCTTTTGAAAGATTTGATTTTAAATTCATATTTTCTTGTATTAATAAATCTTTTTCTTTTTGTAAATTTTGATTATCATAATTTAATTGTTCATATTTCACTTTATTTTCATTTAAAATATTTTTAATATTTGTTAATTCATTTTCTTTTTGTATTAAATTTTGTTTTAATAAAGAAACTCTATTATTTAATTCATTATTTTCATTTATATTATTATTATCTAATTTAAGTTTTTGATTTTCTTCATAAAGGGAATTATTATTATTTCTTATTTGTTCAATTTGTTCATTTATTTCATTTTTTTCTTTTTCCATTTCATTTATTTTATTTTTCAATTTTAGATTATCTTCTTTTAATTTTGATATTTCAATATTACTATTGTCTTTTTTTTTATTTTCATCTTCTTTTTTATTCATTTCTTCTATTGTATTTTTAATTTGAATTTTTAAATTTTCATTTTCTGTTTTTAGTATTCTATTTTCTTTAGACAGTTTTTCAATTTGAAAATTTTTTTGATTAATTTCATTTAGATTTTTTCTGTCATATGATAATTTTAATTCATTTTCTTCAATATAATCAATATCTTTTGAAACATTATTTATATTTTCATCTTTATTTGAATTTATATTATTTTCATTATTATTTATTTTATTTTTGATATCATTATATTCAGAATTTGTTTTTATTTTACTATTTAATTTATTGTTTAACTCTAAATTATTAAGTGAATTTGGATAATAAGTATTTGAATAATTATTAAGATAGTTTTCTTTTATTATATTATTATTTATATTATTAGAATTTTGATTATTATTTAATGATGGAATATTTTTATTTAAATTTGTTTCAGATATTATATTATTATTTTTTTTTTCAATATTATAATATTCAATTTTTTTTTTCATTGTTTCATTCTTATCATTATATTTATTATTATAATATTTTTCTTCATTATTATGATTATTGTTCCCAGTATAAGTATTTTCATATTTTGTTTTATAATTTTTAATTTTCCTATTATTTATTTCATAATTATTAAAATTATAATTATCATAATTTTTCATATTGTAATTATTTTCATATTTATTTTTATTTGGATATTCAATATTATCATATTTATTAATTAATTTTTCTGCATTAATAGGATAATTATATGGTAAACTATTATTATTATCATTTTCAAAATTAAATACTCTTCTTAAATTTCTATTTTTAATATTTGTTGAACTGTTATTTGGAATAATACTTTGATAATGAAAAGAATTTTTATTTTGATTATTAGGTTTATTTTTTTCTGAACTATAATGTTTTTTTATAAAATATTCAACTTTATTATCTGTTTCTTTAATATTTTTTGTAATTTCAATTATTTCACTTTTTAGACTATTTAACATTTCATTTATATCATTTTTATCACGAGATGCTGTATTCTTATAATTTTGAATGTCTTTTCTTTTTTGATTAATAATATTTAATGGTTTTGAAAAATCATTATTATAGTTTAAGTAATTATCAATTTGAATTTGATTTGGTTTATAAAAATTTTTTGAATGAGATGAAGAGCGTATTTTCATTTTTTTTATATTATTTTTTTAACATAATAAATATATTTATTTTTTCATTTTTCATAATTAAATTTGAAATATTTGATAAATCTAATATCAAGAAATATAGAGAATATAATTTTAAATTAAAAAATAAAAACAAAAATAATAATAAAACTCATTTTTTAAATGTTTTTTTAATATTTAAAGGAGAAATTATTACAATTAATATATATAGTTAATATAATATTTAACTTACCAAACAAATCTTTCTTTTAAATGAATATATTAAAAGCAATTATTTAGATTGAATAATAAGTTTACATATAATAAAATATTCCATATCTCAAAATATATTTACAAAAGTTTTATAATTGTAATGAAGAAAAATATTAATTTTCATACTAAATTGATACAAATAAAAAGTAAATGTATTAATAAATCAAATTAAAGCATTTAAAAAATATTTATAATTATTGAAAGTCAAATTTTAATTTTTTTTAAAAATTTTAATTAAATTATTTTTTCCTTGAATTTTTGAATAACAAATTTCAATTGGTTTTTTCAATTCAATATTATTAAATTTGTATTCTTTTAACCTATTATATAAATGAATTATACTTTTATAATTAACCATATTAACAAAAGCAAAACCTAAATTTTTTTTATTAATTTTATCATATGGAAGATATAAAAAATTAATATTACCAACTCCTAATAATATTTCGTTTATATAATCTTTATTAATTGAATTTGGAATATTTTTAATTATAATTGATGTTCTTTTATCTTCTGCATTTTCAATTTTTTCAAGAGATATAGAAAAAGATATATAATTTTTATTATTTATTTTATTATTATTTATTATATGGAATGTTTTAATAAATCTACTTTGAATTGGATGACTGTATTGTGGAAATAATAATTTTAATAGAATTTCATATTTTGTTCTCATTGTAATTATATCTTTTTAAATAATTTATATTATAATAATTAGTTAAGTTGTTTAATTCAAATTAAATTTTTTTATAAAAAGAATTTTAACAATTAATTTTTAGAAATTTTGATATTTTTTTTAAAAAATATAAATAGCTATTTATAAATTTTTTGATAATGAATTAGAAAAAGAAATTAATTTTCAAGATTAATGTAGTTTTTATTATCAAATCTTTTGAGAAAGTTTTTTATAATAAATTTCATTTCAATTTTCAATTCACAATTTATATTTAATTAGAATATAATTTTTTTAATTTTTATAATAAAATGAATGAATATTAAAATAATTATTAATAAATATTATAAAAAAAAAATTAAATAAATTTAAATTGAATTGAAAATCCCATTATAATAATAAATAAAATTATTTATTTTGATTATCTTGAACAACATTATTTTGATTTTGTTGTTGAGGATACAAAATTTGTGAAGGAATAAAAAAATTATTTTCCATATAAATATAATTAGAAGCCATATAAGGATTAAATATCATATTTTGAAACATATTTTGTTGCATTCTCTGCATTTTATAAGCCTTTTTATTTGATTTAATTTTCTCAATAGTATTTAAATTCATGTTTTTAAAATTTTTTATTATAATATATCCTTTATTATCTATTTCTTGATATTCTAAATTTTGATTATCTTTAATTAATTCAATAATCTTTTCTTGAGTAATATTATTTTTTTTTAATGAATTATAATTTAATAAATCATTGATTAATATTTGGCCATTTTCATTTATTCTATATCTAATATATAAATCTTTATTTAAATTATTTTCATTGAATATATTTTCTAAATATGTTAATATATCTTTATCTTCTTTTAATTCAGGAATTTGATTATAATTATTTTGATTAAAAATTAGATTATTATTATTCATATTAATTGCATCAAATTTATTACCTCCAAATTTTATAAATTTATTTTGTTTTTTAAAACCTCCTTTATTAAATTTTCCTTGTCTTCTTCTATTATTATTATTATAATTATTATTATTACGATTATAATGATTATTATGGTTATTATATTTATCATTTTTATGATAATTTTTATCATAATTTTTTTTATTCGGATATTTATATTTATCTTCTTCATATTGAATATTAATTTGAATATTATTTTCATTTGCATAATCCATAAAATCAATTCCTTTTTTTTTATTTTTTTTTTCTTCTTTTTCTTTTTTTTCTTTTTGATTTTTCTTTTCTTGATTTGAAAATATTGATTCATCAATTTTAACTTTTTTCATTTCTTTTTGAAGTTCTTCATCTACTTTTTCATCTTCTTCATTTTCTAATTCTGGAGGAAGTTGTTGTGGTGGAACTTCTATTTGTTCCTCGATTTTTGCTTCTTTATTCATTAGATAGAATAAAAAAAATAAAAATATAAAATATAAATATTATATTTAAAATAAATAAAATAAAATATTTTTTATAAATCAGAAATTTATTTTTGATGATTAATTGTTTAATATATATACAATTTAAAATAATAAAATTATTAAAAATACATTTTATTTAATTTATAATTAAAGAAGTCCAAAAAAAAGTTTTATTTTAATAATAAAAAATATTTATAATACAAAAATTTGATAAAATATTAAATGCATATTAAACACTTCATTTTATAGGATAATACATTATTATAAAGATATATTAAATTTTCTTTTTTAATATTAATTAATTCATAATAAAGTTCCCAAAAATTGCATAAATTCTTGATTTTCTAATGAAAATTCATCCAAATTAATGATATGAAAATTAATATAATTGTCATAACAAAAAAATTCAAATTTATCTTTGATTTCTTTCATATTTATATTATTATTTAAATTATAATTGAAAACAAAGAAAATTTTTTCATTTTTATTAACTGACTGAATATCTTTAATTTGTTTTTGAATAAATTTCAAATCTGAATTTTCATTAACAATAATAACAAAAGCATTAGCAATTTTAAAATACGTTTTTATTAAAACTGAATTTAAAAATTGTTCATTAGTATCCCAAAATTCTAATTTAACATCAATATTATTAATTTCAGTATTAATTTTTTGAATATTTAAACAATCATTTGGATAATAATTACAATCATTACTATTATTAAATATCTTATTTAAAAAATAACTTTTACCAACTTTATTTTCACCAATTAACATAATTTTAATTAATTTTGAATAATTTTTTACATTATATAAAATTAAATTCCTCATATTTTCATCTTCAGAATAATTTGATGAATCATTTGTTGAATTTGAACTCCTATTACTTAAATAACTTTTTTTACATAAATTAAATTCATCATATGATATTTCATCATTTAAATATAATTCCTTATTTTTGTATTTTTCATTTAATTCTTTTATTGTATTTTCTAATTCTTTTTCTTCAATTTCTTCTTTTTCTTTTAAAGTCAGTTCTCTTATTTCAATTTTATATCCTGAATTTAAACTTAAAAATTCATCATCGTTATCTGAAAAAGAATCATCTAAATCAAATTTATTTGATTGGTAGAAAATTGGTTTTATTTCTTTTTCCTAATTTTTATTATTTATTATATAATATTTTCTTACTTTTGATTTCTCTAAATCAGATTTTTCATATATTGTGTATGATCTTGTTCTACCCATTGAATATTTTATATATATTAAAATAATTGATAAAGTTTTTATATATAAATTTTTTTATCTAAATAAATAGAATAATTTTTAGAATTATATAATTTTAGAAAGTTGAAATTCAAAAGTAATAAAAATAATATTTAACTTTAATTTAATTAAAATTTATTTTAATATTAACTATTTTATTTAAAACATTTTTGAAATTTTTCAGAATTATTTATCTTTTATATAAAAGATAAATAATTATAATTCAATATAAATAAATTTTTTTTATTATCTTTGAAAAAACTATTTTTAAATTAAATTCATAATTATTAATTTTTTCCTATCTTATATTTTTATAAAAAATTACAATATAATATACAATTTTATTTATAATATTTATTTATCAAATAAAATTTAATTTCTACTCCTTTTTTTTTATTTTATAACTTTCTGAAACTTTTTTAAAAGGTTTAAAAATATACCTATTATTTTTTTCAACTATTTTTCTTAATTTTTCTTGAAATTCTTCTTTTGCTTTAATTTTGGCTAATTTAGTAGCTTTTATTTTATTTAATGCATCAATATTTCTTTTAATAATACTATATTTTTCATTATTATTCTTTTCTTGTTCATCTTTAAAATGTACTAATTCATTAACTTTATTTTCAATCTCAGATAATCTACTTAAAGTATTAATTTTTTCATTAAATGTATAAACTTTTTTCCTAAATTCATGTTTTTTATTTATTTTATTATATATTTCAATTATTTTTAAATCAACTAATGTAATTGTTTGTTCATTTGTATCTTTTGGCATATTTTTTAAATAATTTTTTAAATATTCATTTCTTAATTTTTCTTCTTTTAATTTATTATATGTAATCATTAATTCTTCATTAAAAAATTTTTCTAATTCTTCATCTTTTTCTATTAAATCTTGTTTTTCTTTTAAAATTTCCCTTAAAATATTTAATTCATTTTGTTTTTCATTATAAATAATTAAACTATTTTTAATATTATAAGAAATAACATCTAATTTTTCTTTAAAATCTTCAGGTTCAGAAAAAATAATTCTTGGTTCTCTAATTATTTTTATACCATTTGAAATATTTTCTTCTAAAATTGAATATCTTTTTTCTTTTCCTTTAACAGATATAGTTTTTTTTTTATTAAATTGTCTTTGTATATTATTAAAATTAGATAAAACATCTAAAGAACGAATATCAATTTGATAATCAATTTGATCTTCTTCTGAAAATTTTTCAAATAAACCTGTTTTATTTTTAACACATAATAAAAAAAATTTATTATTTAAACAATATTCAAATTTTCTTTGTAATCTTCCAAATCTATGTCTTAATAAATAAGTTTCATGCAAAACTTCATTTCTTCTTTCAAATAAATCAATTTGAATTTCTTTTTCAACTTCAATTTTTTTATTTAAATACATTAAATATTTATCAGTATTATCAATATATAATTGTATTAAATGAATCATTTTTTGATAATTTACAATTTGAAGATTCATTAAATCAATGTCAACACTTCTTTCTTCTTTTATATTTTTAATTTCATTTTCTTGAATTGTTTTAACATAATTTTCAAATAACATTCTTTTTGTTTTTTTTGTAAATTCTTCAATTGTTTCTGCACGAATTTTTGATTTTGGAACTTGAGTATAATTAAATTTTTGAATAAATCTTATTTTATTTCTAGTTCTTCTATTTTTAATTTCTGTTTTATTTTGAAAATTAAAATAATGAGTATGATTAAAATAATTATTTTGATTTCTACTTGTATAATTTTGAATTGAACTTAATGAATTAATTGATAATGTTCTATTAGTAAATGGTGTTTTATTAAAACTATTATATAAATCTAATGGAGGAAAAATTCTTAATTGAGGAATTATTGTTGAATCTGAACTTTTTAATTTATCTTTTGCTGATTGGAAATATCCATAATTTGTTTTATATGAATGTTTAAGTGAATTATAATGAAATTTATTTAAGTTTTTTTTTATTGAATTATTTAATAAATTTAAATTTTTTAATCTTTTAATATCAATTATCATTTTATTTGTTAATGATCTTTGATGTGTAATATCAGTTTTTTCATCTGAAGAAAAAGTTCGAAAAGTTACATTACTCATTTTATTATTTTTTTAATTTTCATAAAAATATTAAAAAAATAATTTAATAATATATTTTCTTTTAAATGCCTAAAATAGATTTGAAAAATTATTTTGAAAAGAATTTAAATGAAATTAAAGAATTTAAATTTTTGAAAGAATTTTATGATTCACATTTAAAACAAATTATTAAAAGAGAACCTGAAATTTTAGATAAATTGAGTGAAAAATTGTTAGAAATTATAGTAATATTAGTAGGAGATTATAATATAAATGAAAATATTTTTAGTTTTCTTTTTCAAATTATTGAAGCTTTAATTGAAAATACAAAAAGAAAAATTGGTTATATAATATTAATTAATCCAATTTTAGAATATTTTGTAAATATCTTAAAAATACAACAAAATATTAAAAATTCTGATGAAAAAAATAATTTATTTTATAAAGAAAAAGATTTATTATTTGAAAAATTAGATTTTCTTTTAGAAAAAAATTTCAGTAAAGTCAAATCAACTCCTTATATATTAGAATTAATTGAATTATATAACCAAGATAATAAAAATAATCCAAAAGAACAAATTAATAATTTTTGGATAAATTCTTTTATTAATGGAAATGAAGATACTTTATTAAAAATTAGTAACTTTTACTCAATAGATAAAATAAATATGTCAAATTTAATTGAGAAATTAGAATTAATTAAAAATAAAAAATAACTAAAATATATTTATAAAAATTTTTTATTAAAAAAAATTAAATATCTAATTCAACAAATGGTTGAATTATATCATGTGGCATTTTAGGTAATACTGAACCAGATGTTTTATAATTTTTTGCAGATTTCAAAAAAATATATTCAATTTCAAGACTAATAAAAAAATCATTATTTTGTACATATGTATAATCTACATTTAATTCAATATGATTAATACGATATATTGGACCATTACTTGGTCCAATACTATCAACATAAAAATTTATTTTATAAAAATTTGGAAGCTTATTATTCAATTCATCATTTGTTATTATGTTAGTCCAAACAGTATGATGTGTACTTCCATAAATGTTTATATTTACATCATTTATTAATTCTCGAATTTTGTCAAAAATATAAGTTTCTTGTATGTAATTAATATTATCAAATTTACAAGAATAATAAAAATTTTCTCCAAATAAAATTGGTTTTTCATAATTTAATTCAAATTGATTTGAAGTTAATGAGCAATTAATTGTTGGTTCTTGATAAGTTATTGTCCTAATAGGATATCCATATTGATATATTAAATCACCTTCATTTCTTTTAACAATTAATGGTTGACCAATTGAATAACCAATTCTTCCACTTTGCAAATTTCTATCAGCTTGATCATCATCTTTAAATCTTACGTTAAAAATAACATTTGAAATATCATTAACATTTTCATTATTAGTATAAACAATAAGATTATATGAACTTTTTTCATTTTGAATTATTTGATTGTATTTATCCACATATATTAAAAAATCGATTTCAAAGATATAATTTTCATTTTCTATATTTGTATTTTGATTATTAATATTAACAATTATATTTTTTTTAAATGGTAATTTTCCAATATCCGAATATCGAATTCCATTTTTATCATAATTTTTATATCTACATTTTGATTGGGATATTACTTTATAAAATTGAACAGGAATTGGAATACAATCACCATATAAATCAGGGCCATATACTACAAAAATATTTCCTTTT
>Ga0256407_10012952_pt1 | contig 11239 bp, 7 predicted proteins | sample RumenRJG_04DNA_FD_193489 | JGI IMG/M metagenome (GOLD analysis project Ga0256407, IMG submission 193489) | Bovine rumen microbial communities from Lethbridge, Alberta, Canada - RJG_04 | ecosystem: Host-associated > Mammals > Digestive system > Stomach > Rumen | place: Canada: Alberta | collected... | reverse complement strand
TCCCTTCAAAAGTTATTAATTTATTATTATATTTTACTTTATTTTAAATATATATGAGATAAAAAAATATAATAAAATATTTACTTTTATTAGTTTTTATAAAAAAATTAAATTATATAATAATAATTTATTCGTTGTTTTATAAATATATTTCTTTAATTTATTTTCTAAATGAAAAGATTATCAATTGGAATTAATGAAATCTCAAATTTTAATAAATTAAGAATTGACAAAAATAATATAGATAGTTTAAAAATGTTAACTCATGAAATAGATCCAGATGTATTAGAAATAATAAGGAAAAGAGACATTGAAAAAAATGAATTAAATCAAGCTGCAAATTTAGTAAAAGATTTTGTTAAAGAATTAAAAGAAGAAATGACAAATAATTATAATAATGATGATGAAAAATGTACATTATTACAAAATAATAAAAAAAATAAAATAAATAAATGTTCTATAAATAATATTGAAAAAAAAAACATTGGTAATAATTTTCTCCATTTTAGTCAAGAAAAAATAAGGAGGTTGTCTGAAAATAATGGAAAAAATGATAATATATTTTTTCCATCATTAAATAATGACATAATAAAAAGAAAAAAATCAGCATCATTTTTAAATAATTTTAAATCTAATAATGAAGAAATTGATTATATAAATAATTCCCCTAAAGATAGTATTACTATTAATAATTTAAAATCTTTAAAAAAACCTTCAATATATTTTGATGGTATACATGATGATGATTCTGTTTATAAATCTATAAATTCTAGTCATGATAATATTACATTAAAATCTTCATTAAAAAAAAAAAATTTTAATCATTTACATCTAAATAAATATAAAAAAATAGATGTTCCACAAATTACAATTAATTATAATAATAATAATGGAAAAAAATCTGTAGTTTTTATTGAGCAAAAAAAATCATTTAAAACTAATAAAACATTTAAAAAACAAGAATCTTTAAGTTCAATAAAATCAAATTCAATAAAATATTCAAAATCATATAAATCAATTAAATCATTTACTCCAAAAAATAAAAACAAATTAAATAATATTATTTTTCAAAATGATATAGATAATAATGATATACCAAAATTACCTAAATTATCAAGTAAAAATATATTATTATTAAATGATATAAAAAAAGAATTAAAAAATAGTTTTATAGGAGAAAGATTATTCACTATAAAAAAGGAAAAAAATTATTTATTAGATAATTTACCAATTACAGATATCAATATTATTGAACAAGATGAGGAAAAAATAAATAAAGAAGATAAAGAACAAAGATATAGAAATTTACAATATAAAGCAAATGTATATGATTCATTAGATGATGAAGAAAATATAGATGATCAAATAAATCTTATATATATACATCCTGATTCTTTTTATGTTATTCTTCTTGATTTTTTAGTCACATTGTGTTCAATTTATAATATTATATATATTCCTTTTTTTTTAGGATATAATAATGTGTATTGTATATTTAAGTTTTTTAATTTTCATAATATTATAGAATTATTTGTAGATGTTATATATTTTTGTGATTTTATTCTTCCATTTTTTGTTGCTTTTTATAATTTTGATGAAGTTTTAAATATTGAATTAAATGTTATTGCTAAAAAATATTTAAAGGAATGGTTTATTTTAGATTTAATTCAAGCTATTCCATTTAAAACTTTCCTTTCTCTTTTTGATAAAAAATGTAAAAATATTGATTTCCAAACACATCCTTTTTATAATAATAATATGGTGTATTTATTAATTTCTTTAAGATTATTAAAAATAATCAAAGTTGTTCGTAATAATAAATTTGTTGAGAAAATAATAAATCATTTAAATGAAACAAATCTTTATAATAATTATTTAAAAATATATAAAAATTTTTGTATTTTCCTCATATGTATTCATATTGTATCAAATATATTTATATTCATAGGTAAAAATGATTATCCAAATTGGATAATAAATAATAAATATGAAAAGTTTTCATATTTAAAATTATATATGATATCAATATATTTTACAATAGAAACATTAACAACAGTTGGTTATGGTGACTTAACATTTTCAACACCAAGAGAAAAATTATTTGGATTATTTATGGAAATAGTTGGAATTTTTGCTTATTCTTGGGCTATTTCACATATTAGTAATTATTTTAAAATAATTAATGAAAAAACTGAAGATTATGAAAAAAATCTTAAAATATTAAATAATATTAAAAATACTAATCCTAAATTACCTAATGAATTATATGATAGAATTTTTAGATTTTTAAAATACAAACATGAGTCTATTAAATTAGATAATAAAATTATTTTTGATTCATTACCTAATGGTTTAAGTAATTTACTTGTTTATGAAATGTATAAACCAATTATTAAAAATTTTATTTTTTTTAAACATTTTGATAATATTGATTTTATTGTAAAAGTTGTATTAAATCTTATTCCAACAATTGCAATTAAAAATGATGTTTTAATTAAAGAAGGAGAATTAGTGGAAGATATAATATTTGTAAAAAAAGGTAAATTATCTTTAGAACTTCCTTTAATTTTATATTCAAAAAGTCATAAAAATACATTATTTAAAAATACTATAATATTAACTAGAAATAAATCAATAAAAGAAAACAATACAATAATTCAAAATAATCTACCAATTGATTATTTTGAATTATTTTCAAAAACAAAGAATAAAAAAAATATTAATGAAGAAGTTTCAAACAAACAAGAAGAGAATATTCAAATATATAAAATATTAGATATAAGAAAAAATGAACATTTTGGTGATATATTAATGTTTCTTAATTTAAGATCACCATTATCATTAAGAACAAAAACAAAAAAAGCAGAATTATTTTATTTAAATAAAACCGCAGCAGTTGAAATTTCAATGAGTTTTCCTTCAATTTGGAAAAAAATAAATAAAAGATCTCTTTTCAATTATGAACAAATAAGAAGATTAGTAAATAAAATTATAAAAATTTTTAATGTAACATATGGAATATCATATAATAAAATGCATTCAACTAATGAATTTGATATTCAAAATTCAAGTATATATGAATCAATTGATGAAAGTGAATTAAAATCAATTCCTTCTAATATAGATTCAAATTTTGATAATGAATCATATAAAAATGATACAAATTTAAGAAAACTTTCAATATTAAAAAAAAAATCAGATAAAACATTAAATACTATTAAAGAAATAGATGATTATGACAATTATGCTAAAATTAATACAAATATTTATAATAATTATGATGATAATAATTATTCAACATATGAAAAAAAAGTGATTATTGAAGAAAATGAAGATGATATTAGTAATTATCAATCTAAAGATTCACTAACAAATGGAAATGGTTCAGATTCTAAAACAAATATTGTTTCTTTAAATTCTATATTAAATACTAAAAGTAATAAACTTACTCCATTTACAGCTGAAGAAATAAATAATGAAATATATCCTAATGAAAATTGTTTTTTTTATAAAAATGATGAAATTAAAGAATTAAATATAAATGACTATAAAATAAAGACTTCATATGATAATTATAATTTATTATATCGAAAAACAGATATTGGAAGTTATATTAATTATAATTTAAATAAAAATATTTCAATTTGTTCAACTGAAATTTCTTTTTCTTTAAATAGTGAATATGAAAATTTAAATGAATTAAGTGATTATCAATATTCAAAAAATCTAAAATTACGTCAAAGAGTAAATAAAATATTAAAAAAAGAATATACAAAAAAAGAATCAGATATAGAATTTAATTTAGATAATATATCAAGAGAATCTTTAAATTCAGAAATCAATTTTAAAAGAAAATTAATAGGTAAAAGAAGAAGTATATCTTATTTTAAATCATTTAATCAAAATATAAATATTTTTCAAAAATATAATAGTGCATTAGAAAAAGAGAAAGATAGAGATAAAGATAAAGGAAAATTTAAAAGCAAAAACATTCAAAATCTTATATTATATTCCCCAACTGAGAAAAATCAAAAAAAAAGAATAAATAGTAAATATAATTTATTATCAACAATAAATAAAAATATAGAAAGAAATCAAATAAATTTAAATAATCCTGATTTATTTTATTCTGAATATTTTCATAAAATTCTTGATAAAAAAAAAACTACTCAAAAAGAAGGTTTAAAAAAAGAGGAAGAGGAATTAATGAATAAATTACAAAGAAAAACAACTTTTTCTAAAATAAATTCACTTAAAAATATTTGAATTTTTTTTAAATAGTATTAATATAGATATTTTTTAGTAAAGTTAGGTCTTTTAAATAAATATTAATTATATTATATTTTCGATTAAATATTATTTTATATTTTTATTTATTATAAATTTTAAGATAAAAAATTATTTTGAAAAAAATACCTTATGTTTTAAAATTATTTTTATTAAATCAATTATTATCTTATTTTTTTTCTTCATTTAAATTTTTTTCAATATTAGGAAATGGATTAATCATATTACCAGGAACCATATCAAATTTATTAAAAACTTTAGGCATAGACATTAAAGGATTCATTTTTGGAATTTTTACACCACTTAAATCTTTATTTATAATAGTTTGATTAATTTTCTGTTCATTTTTTTCAAATTCTTCAATTAATTTATCCAAAGCAACTAATTGCTTTGGTTTATCATTTAAAATGTCATTTGCATTATCTGATAAATATTTTGGTTCTTTCAATAAATTTAATTTATCCATTTTTTGAAAATATTGTTTCATATCATTATATGAATATTTGTATTTAACTAAAAAATAAAATTTTTAATTAAAAAATAAATTAATTTACTATTTATTGAATATTTCAAATTTGAAATATCAATTTCAATTTCTTGATTATCTTTTTGAGGAATTCTATTATTATTATTATTTTGAAATCTATTTGGAGCATTATCAGAATTGAATCTATTTCTTTTAAAATTATTTTTATAATTTTTCTTATAAATTGGTTTTCTAAAAATGAAATTAAATAAAAAATAATTACTCATTATTATCAAAAGAAGAAAATCCACTTGCACTTCCTTTTCTCCATGAAAAAGCATCTGAATTATTTGATGCTTTATCGTCAAATTTTTTTTCTGTTTTTTTTATTCCTAAATTTTTTGCTTCTTTTTGATATGAATTTTTATCAATTTGATCTTTTATAATTTTAATTAATTGTCCTTTATTTTTCATATCATATTTTACTTTTGTATCATCAAATATTAATTCTCTTAATGAATTTTGAGAACAAATTATTGTTTCTTTATCATTTGTTGATAAAATCCAATAAAAACTTTTTTTATATAATCTACTAAATTGTAAATTATCTAATTCAATATTTTTTTCTACTTCTTTTTTATTCATTTTAGGAGGAATATTTAAAATTGAAAAAACAATTATTCCATCTGGTAAATCATAAGTTGCTGTTTCTAAATCATCTGAAATTTTTAAAAAATCACATTTTTTTAATAAGTTAATTAAAACTTCTTTTGATTGAATATATTTTGTTATTTCTTTTAATTCAAGTAAAGCATTTATTTTAAATGAAAATTGCTCATTTATTAAATTAGATACTGAACTATTATCCAAAGATTCTGGAGCTATGAATGGATATAACTATTTGTTTTTTAATTAAATATATTATACTTGATCCAGAATTTCGTTATCATTATTTGATTCCATTTTTAATAAATACAAATAATTATTATTTATGAATTAAATTTCGTTTCCTTAATTAATAATAATATTTTAATTTTTCTTTTTAAAAATATTATTTTTTGTATTTTTATTTTTTTTTATTTTCAATTTATATAAAAATTCATTAAAATATTTTAATAAAAAAGAAATAATTACTTTATTCCCTATATAAAAACAATTTTAAAAAAAAGAATAGATAAAAATATAAATTAAAGAAAAAAATGGAAAATGAAGAATTGGATTCATTAAGTGATAATCAATTTAATCCAAATTATGGAACAATAATATTTAAAGTTAAATATGAAACATATTTAGGACAAGAAGTGAGATTAGTTGGTAATATTGAAGAATTAGGTTCTTGGGATCCAAAAAAATCAATTTTAATGACTACAAATAAAGAAACTTATCCATATTGGATAAGTACTCAAGAAATAACTGGTCCAGTTGGAATGGGAATTTTATATAAATATTTAATTTATGATCATAATTTAAAAAAATTTATTTGGGAAAATGAAGATAATCAAAATAGATTTTTTGAAATTCAAATTCCTGGAAAAATTGAAATAAAAGAAGAAAAAGGAAAAAAAATTAGAACTATTAATAAAATAAATCATGAAGAAGTTAGTGATTTATCAACATATAATAATAATGATGCTACTTGTGAAGTTTTGAATATTCCAAATTATCCACTTTTAAATAGACAAATTTTTGATTTATTAGAATATGATTCTATTAAATTAGAAAGTAATCAAATTTGTAAAAATCAATTAATGAATTTAACTTTAAAAATTACAAATGATGATAGATTAATTATTGTTAGTTCTTTATTACCTTTTGATGTTGAAATTAATGGTAATGAAATTATATTTAATGAAATTCCTGATAATGATATTTATTCTATGATTTATGGGATAAAAGAAAAAATTATTTCTAATATTTATTGGGTTGGTATGTTAAGAAATTATAGAAATTTTTCAGAAGAACAATTAAATTTAATAAGTAATTATTTAATAAAATGTAATATTATTTTAATTATTCCTGAAAAAGAAGATTATAAAAATTATTGGATTTATACAAATTATTTATTAAAAAATGTTTTTGTTTCAAATACAATAAATGTTAAAGAAGAATATTTTTTAAATTCAGAAAAATATTTTAATGTATATAAAAAAATAAATCAATTATTTGCATTAACAATATATGAAAAAATGCAAAAAAATGATTTGATAATGATAAATGATATTGGATGTATGTTAATACCAAATTATTTATGTCAAAAAAATAATAATGCTAAAATAGGAATTTATTTTCATACTTTATTTCCTTCATCAGATGTTTTAAAAATAATTCCATATCATATTGAACTTTTAAAATCAGTTTTATTATGTGATGTTATTGGATTTCATGTTTTTCAAAATGCAAGACAATTTCTTACAAGTATTCAAAGAACTTTAGGTTTATTTTATGAAGTTAAAAGACATGGTTTAATAATTATTAATTATTTAGGAAGAATTATTAATATTAAAGTTTTAAATGCTGGTATTGATATTGAAAATATTGAATTATTGTTAAGTCAAAAAAAAAATGAGTTTGATATTATGAAAAAAGATTTAAAAGATTATTATAAATGGGATGAGAATAAATTTTTCTTTTTGTCAATTGATAATTTAAATAATTCTTCTGAATTAATTGTTAAATTTAATGCATTTATTATTTTTAAAGAAAAAAATGAAAAAAAATTTAAAAAAGAATTGTTTTTAATTCAAATAATAAGATGTAATATTGAAGATGATAATGAAGAAATATTAAATGAAAAACAAAAACAATATGAACATTTAGAGAAAAAAGTAAATGAAATTAATGTAAAATATAATAAACAAATAATACATTTATTCAAAGTAGATAAAACTAATATATTAAAAAAATATGCATATTATTCTTTTGTTGATTGTCTTTTTTATCTTCAACATGGAGAAGGATATTGTCTCTCTATTCAAGAATATATTTATATAAAAAATTTCTATAATGAATCAAGTTATAATATAATTTTAAATGAAAATGAAGGAATGAATTCATCAATAAAAGGTATAAATAAAGTAAATATTTATGATATAAATTCTATAATTAATGGATTAGAAAATATAATATATAGAAAAACAGAAATTAATAATGAAATAATATCAAAAAATTTAAAGTATATTAAAAAAAATGATATATTAAAATGGAGTAAAAGTTTTTTTTTAGATTTAAAAAAAGCAAGTGATACATATAATGATTCAAGTACAAAAATAGGAATGAGTTTAGGTTTAAATTTTTTTTTAATGAAATTAAATTCAAAATTTTCTCATTTAAATAAACTTGATTTAATAGAAGCATATCGTAATTCAAGTAAATGTTTAATGTTTTTAAATTATGAAGGGACTCTTCAATTAATAGATGAAAATGATGAAAAAGATGAAAAAGAATTATTTAAACCAAATGAAACAATATTAAAATTATTAAATTTATTAACATCAAATTCAAAAAATAAAATATATATTGTAAGTGGAAGAGAAAAAACTTTATTAGAAAAATGGTTTGGAAATATACCAAAATTAGGTATTGCAGCAGAATATGGTTTTTTTTATAAAATACCAGGTAAAAATAAAAAAGAAGAAGAATTTAATCAATTAATAAAAGTTTCAGATTGGTCTTGGAAAAAAAGTGTTTATTCAATTTTAAAAGGATTTACAGATAAAACTGAAGGTAGTTACATTGTACAAAAAGAAACAATGTTATCTTGGGTTTATAAAGATTGTGATCAATATTTTGGTCATTTACAAGCTTTGGAAATTATAACTCATTTAGAAAATATTTTTGAAAATGATTCTTTAATTGTTTCTCATGGAAAAGATTATATTGATATTAAATTAAAAAATGTTAATAAAGGTTATTTTATTTCTAATATTCTTAAACAGGAATTTTTAAATAGTGAAGCACCTGATATGATTATTTCTATTGGTGATGAAGAAAGTGATGAAGTAATGTTTAAATATTTAAATTATATTCAATATAATTTAACAAATGATGATATTAAAATTTTTACTTGTACTATTCAAAGAAAACCTTCTGAAGCAAAATTTTTTTTAAATGAACCTAATGAAGTTATTGATTATCTTGAAAGTTTAAATCAAATAAAAAATTCTGAAAATAGTGTTAATTATAATATAAGAAATAATGATGTTCAAAATTATTTTTTAAATAATCAAAATGCGAATAATGAAAGTCAAGATATATTATATATTCATTCTCATTCTCGAAGTAATAGATCTGATTCTTATTCTGGAGGAATTCAAAGTTTAGGATTAAATTATTAGATAATTAATAAATTGGTATTTATATTCTATAAATTGTTTGTTAACTAATAATATTTGGTATATAAAAAATAAAAGTTTATTTTTTTATTTCATTAAAAATATATAATATTCTTTATTCATAAAATCATTTTATTAAATTTAATATTTTTTACAAATGTTTTATATATTTTTAATTATTAAAAATGAATAAATAAAAATATTATATATTTTAAATTATAAATATCATAAATATAATATCCTGATAATTTATAAACAATTTAATTTTAATTTTTATTAATATTTAATTTTAAAAACAATATATGGCAACAAGCATTGATTTAAATTCTTTATCACACTTCAAAGAAGAAATTGTAAACTCACTTTGTCAAGTTGAGGAAAAGGCTGAATTTAAAATTAGTCAATTTGATTCATATTTAAATAATCAATTAGAAAGTTTTCAAATGAAAATATCAGAATTATATTTGATTATTAATTCATTAACAGAAAAAACAACAAAATTAGAAATGAAAGTAGATACAATAAATAATACCATGCCAAACATTAAAAAAGTAAGTGAAACTGTTACAACTTCTGAAATTAAATTAGAAAATATTGAAAAAGATATAGAAAAAATGAAAATAAAATATGAAAAAAATTTAGATAATTTACAAGTAAAAGGTGTTATAGGTGAATTTTGTAAATATAAAAATTTTAAAGAATTTGTAAATTCAACTTGTAATGATTTAGGATTGTTAAAAAATTTTAAAGATAAAACATTATATGATATTAAAGGATGTAATGACAAAATAATTGCTTTAAATACAAAAATGGAAGCTTGTAAAAAGGCAAATGGAAATTGTATTAATGAAAGATTAAGATTAGTTGAAAAAGATTATGAAGAAAAAATTAATCAATATATGGATCAAATTATGGAAGTTAAAGTTGAAAATTCAAAATATTTTCAAGATATGATATTAAATGTTAAAAAAACAAATCAACAAATTGAACAATTGGATAATGTTAAAAAACAATTAAAAAAAGAATATGAAGAATATGTTTTAAATATTGAAAAAAGAAATCAATTAATTAATAATAATTTTAATAATATGAAAGATAATTTCAATCAAATTAGTCATAAATTTAAAACTTTATATGAATTTATAAAAGATATTAGATTTAAAAAAAATCTTAAAGATGTTTCAAAAAAAGATATTAAAAATATGATTTTGAATACAGATGTTGAATTAAATGGAAAAGATATTTCAGAAGAATTAATTAACCATGAAAAAAATGAAGAAGGAAATATACAATTAAAAGAAGCAAATAATTTTTTAAGTTCAGTTTCTAATTCTATAATTGTTAATAATAATAATCCACTTTCTTTAAGTCAATGTACTATAAATAATACAGAGCCAATTGATATTCAATTACCATCTATTGAAAATAAACAATTAATTCATTCACAATCATTATGTCATTTAAATAATGATAAGCCAATACATTCTCCTTCTCGAAAATATAGTTTAGATTCAAAAAAAATTAATGGAAAATCAATATTTAAAATTTCAATAAAAAAGAAAAAGAAAGTTAAATCGAACTTTAACCAAAATTAATTTAAATAATTTTATCAAATTTTTATCTAGAAATAAAATATAATCTTCATATTATTTAGTTAAATTATAAATAAATTTAAAATAGTTTATTTAGAAATTTCTTATTATAAATTTAAATAAACGATATGAATAGTTTTATTAATTTAATAAATTATGATTATCATTTTTATTAATATTTTATATTCTTATTCTCTATTTTTATAAATAATTAAAATTATAATGTTTCAAAATTATATTTATTATATTTCTTTTTTAAATCAAATTAATATAATTTTGTTATAATTTTTTAATCGAAATTATATTTTATTAAATAGAGAAATATATGATATTTAAATAATGCATATTTTATATTATATAAAAAAAAACTTAATATAATAATAAATTTTTTTAATAATAATATTTTATTTTAATTATTGTAATTGTAATTTAATTATTATTTATTTTTGAAAACAACAAATTTATTGAATGGGGATTGGGGATTGGGGATTGGGGATTGGGCCCAATCCCCAATCCCCAATCCCCAATCCCCAATCCCCATTATAATATAAAACAAGAAAAAA
>Ga0256407_10012951_pt1 | contig 11239 bp, 5 predicted proteins | sample RumenRJG_04DNA_FD_193489 | JGI IMG/M metagenome (GOLD analysis project Ga0256407, IMG submission 193489) | Bovine rumen microbial communities from Lethbridge, Alberta, Canada - RJG_04 | ecosystem: Host-associated > Mammals > Digestive system > Stomach > Rumen | place: Canada: Alberta | collected... | reverse complement strand
AATTTTTTCAAAAATAAAAAAATATTATTAAAAAATAATAAAAAATAAACAAAAAAAATAAAAAAAATAAAAAAAATGCTTCAACAAGAAAGTATATACAACATCCTCCCAAAAAGTAAAATAATACCAAATACAGGAATATCATACAAATCAAAACACCCACATTATATACCACCAACAGCATCAACATTTAAACTTCAAACATCATCATATCCAAACGTATTAAATTTAAACGGAGAATACAATTTACCAAGAGGAGCTCATCCATTAAATCAACAATATGCAACTTTTGGTTTACCAGAAGGATCATATGCAGCAGATCCTAATAATTATCATAAAAAAGGAGAAACTTTTAAAATTTTACCTCCATTAGAAAAATTACATCAAAATGATGAAATTAAGAAACCATCAATTCCAAATAAAAATGATTATCCTATTTATGGATTAAAAAGTGATAAAAATTTTATTATTGCAAATGCAGTTGATAATATTTTAATGAAACCTAAAAAATTAAGAAGTGGATCTCAAGATATGATTTTTCATAAATATTATGGGAAAGTTCCTTATTATATTAAGAAATATAGAATGGAACATGAAACTGAATTAAATAATATTAAAGAAGAAAAAAAAAGAAAACAAGAAGAAGAAGATGCTAAACAAAGATTGTTGTCTTTAAATGAAGTTAGTGATTTGAGAGAAGGATTGAAAAAAAAATGGGAAATGTATAATTTTAAATATGGGAAATTGACTCATAAAAAAGTTTTTGATAATTTAGTTTTGTTAAGAAAGTAAGTTAATATTTTATTAATTTATTTTTTTAGTAAGGAAGGTTTGGAGAATGAATTAAATCAAATTGAAAGTGATCTTAAAAAACTTAGTCCTAAAAATGTTGTTGTAGACATGACAAAGTAAATTTATTATTTTGAAATATGTAATTTTTTAAAATATCGAATTAAATAATATTAAAAATTTTAATTATTATTATATTTATTTTAAATTAAATATGCCTAGTATAAAACAATTTATTTATAAAATTCATAAAAATTTTTAACTTTCCATCATAAAATAATTTTTTATTTATGTCAAAAAGTTAAATTTTAAATAAAATTAAAATTTAGAGTATTTATATTAATTTATTATTATATTTTTTTATGTTTAATTATTATTTTATTATTATAATCTTCAATTTATAAATAATAAATGTCACATTATAAATTTTTCATTTTATTTTTTTCAATAATAATATTCAACAATTTAAATTGTTTTTCATTAAGAAAAACTAAAAATGGTGATGAAAATTGTGAAACTAATAATACAAGTTCATATTGTAAATCGCAAAAATATCGTTCAATATTAATGTTAATTTTTGCTATTTTAGTGTTAGTATGTTTAATTATAATAATAATTTTTTGTATTAAAAGAATGAGAAATTTACATGAAATAAGATCTTTAACAGGAAATGTAAATCAAAATAGAACTGATGAAGAAATACAACAAGAAATTATATTTAGAAAAAAAATTTATTATATTTTTAAATATGAAATAAAACCTTTTAAATATACTATTGAAAAACCTATTTTAGATGAAGTTTGTGCAGTTTGTTTAGAAAAATTTGAAAAAAGTAAATTAATTTGTATAATGCCTTGTAAACATGATTTTCATTATAATTGTATTAATGATTATATTTTGACTTCTAAAGATACACTTTGTCCTCTTTGCAAATTTGATTTTTTAACTATTTTGAATGGTAGAAATATTAATTATAATAAAATAAATTTAGATGATTTAAAAGCTGATTCGTTTATAAATAATAATAAAAATAATGAAAATAATGATAACAGTGGAAATTCAAATAATATTCTATCTATAAGAATGAATAATGTAAATATGTAATTGATTCATTTGTTTTTTAAAATTTAATTAATATTATGAATTTAAAGAAAGTATTTTATTAGGTTTATTATTGAAAATATAATAATATTTTTAATACCTTCATTGAACAAAAATTAATTAAATTAAAGATAAATTTTAATTATCAATTATTCATATTAAAAAAAAATAAAAATATATGATTATCTAAAGTTAAAGATAATAAATAACAATATGAATTATTGTATAATAAATTTTTATACTTCATTAAATGTTTGCAATAATTTACAATATATAACTAAATTAATCTATTATTACTAATTATTTATTTTATTAATTTTTTATAAAAATAAAAATCAAAAAAATAGTGATTATTATTTTTTTATATCAACAAACTTAAATAAATCAAATAAGTCATTAATATAAAAAATAAAAAAAGCAAAATTAAGAATCCAATTTATTATTTATACTCATTAAAATAAAAATAAAAATTAAAAAATGTATCATATAACCAAATTATTTATTTTAATCTCTTTAATAATATTATGTTTTTTCGAAGAATTAGACAATTCTGATAAAAGTTGGAGTCGTCATCTCTTAAAAATCTAGAAGAATCCAAAAAATATCCAAAAAGATGCAGAAGAAGAAACAACCCTTAAAGCATGTGTAGAAGGTAATAAATTAGGTTTAGTAGAACCAATATTAATAGGAAATGAAAATAAAATAAAAGAAATAGCAAAAAATAGCAATCTCGATATTTCTAAATTTCAAATTATTAATGAGTAAACATGCAGCAAAATTAGCAATTAAATTAATATATGATAAAAAAGCAGAAATGCTTATGAAAGGAATAGTACCTGCTACAGATTTTATAACAGCTATAACAAATAGAAAAACAGGTGAAACTATAAGAACAGGTAGACCATTAAGTCATGTAGAAGTATGTGAAATTGAAGGTATTGATCAATTATTATTTATGACTGATGGTGCTGTTAATTTATATCCAACTTTAGAAGATAAAATGCATATTACTTATAATGTAATTGAAATTTCAAATGCATTAGGTATTAATAATCCTAAAGTTGCAGTTTTATCTGCTACTGAATTAGTTAATCCTGCTTTACAAAGTGCTCTTGATTCTTATGAATTAGTTTTAATGAATGAAAAAGCTGCTATTAGAGGATATATTGTTGATGGTTCTTTAAGTTTAGATATGACTATTTCTAAGAAAGCTTGTATAAAGAAAAATGCTACTGATAGAAAAATTAATGGAGATGCTGATGTATTATTCCCTAGTGTTGAAAGTCATAGTATTGCATGGCAATTTTTAATGTATACTTCTAGACATTTAGCTGCTCATATGCTTGTTGGTGCTACGGTACCTATTATTATGACTGGAAGAGCTGATGAACTTGAGTCATATATTCATTCTATGGCCATTGGTTCACTTCTTTGTGAATATTTTAAAGAACATTAAATATTGTGAGTTAAATTTATTTAAAAATCAATAAATTATGGTTTTAAATATTTTTTTATTTAATTTATCTTATTAAAATTTAGGTTTCAGAATTTTTTAAATTATATTTTTTTTAAATAAATAATTGGATATAATAAATTTATTAATGAGAAAATTTATAAAATTATTATTTTTATTATAAATAACAATACTTTATATTTATGAAATTTATGGTTTTATGTTATCATTAGTATTTGTAAAATAAAATATTTTATTAATAAAAAAAAGAATGGAAAAAAAAAATTGTAATCATCATATAAGAAGTTTATTAAAAGAAATAGATTTATTTGGAACTTTTATAACATTTAGAATAAATAATGATTTAGAATATAAATCAATAAGTGGAGGATGTTGTACCTTATTTTTTATAATATTTATATTAATATATACAATTTATTATTCATATGGTTTCATCACAAGAAAAAACATTAATTATATTTATTCAACAAAAGTAGTAGAATCATCTCCTTATATTAATTTAAAAAAAGAAAATTTTAATTTTGCTTTTGGTGTCCAACAACAAATTGATAGTTGTGATTATGTATATGAAAGTGAAGATGTTAATTTTTTTAATTATTCAGTTGAGTCAATTGAATGGACAGGATTTGGTACTTCAGCTCAAACAATTATTGCTAATTTAGAACTTGGACATTGTACTAAAGAAGATTTTTATAATCAAATTGATATTTATTTTGAGAATAATAGTATAGAAACACTTTATTGTCCAAAAATAAATAATTTTAATTATACTTTGGAAGGTTTATATACAGATGATTATTTTAAATTTTTAAGAATTAATCTTACTCTTTCTAATTATGCTATGAATCATCTTGATGAAGTTGAAGAATATTTAAAAAAAAATCCTTTAGAATTAGCTCTTTATTATATTGATACTACTGTTGATTATCAAAGTGAAAATCATTTTATGTCACCTTATATGAATTATTTATATAGAGGTTTTGATTTAAATTTTATTAAATTTATTTATGTATTCGTTTCACCTATTTCTTTTATAAATGATGAAAATTTAATTTTTGATAATTCTCATGAGAAAAATAGTTCAACATTAGATTATACATATGATAGTTTTAGATATATTTATTCAAGGAAAGATGAGAATATAATTGATGAAAGATTATTAGGACAAATAATAATAAAAGCTTCTCCTAAAATATATCAATTTAATAGAAATTATCAAAAATTACCTTCTTTTATTGCTGATTTATGTGGAATTTTAGAAGAAATTATGGTAATAACTTTAATTGTTATTAATGTTATTGAAAGAAAATTAGTTGATCATAAGTTAATAAATAGGATGTTAAAATTTAAAGGAAGTAAAAATTATGATGTTAATCATTTAATTGATTTATTTGATTCTGATAAAAATTCAAATAATATTATGAAAATAATTAAAAAACCTAATTTAAAGATTGAAAAAAGAGAAAATATTTCTTATTTAAATAAAAGTGTTTTTGTTTTATTAAATAATTTTATAGAAAATGTAAATAATACAAATATAAATGATAATGAATCAATTGATAAAAAGAAATTAAAATCAAAAACAATGAATTATTCAACTAAAAAAACCTATGATATGAAAACAAAAAATGTAAAAGTCCAAGCTTTAGATGATAAAAATAATTTACAGACTTTACCATTAAAAAATGGAATTTTTAATGATGTAGTAAAATTAAATTTTAGTAATGATTTAAAATTTAAAGATAGTAAATTAGAAAAAGAAGACTCAAATTTTAGTTTTTCTTCATTGAAATTTGATGTGAAAAAAAGTACAATTAATTCAAAAGATATTCCTATTAGAGAAAGACTTCTTCCTATTAGTATTTCTGAAAATTTTATTGCTACTTTTTGTTCATGTTGTAGTGATTTACAAAAAAGAAGATATAAAATAATTCAAAAAGCTGAAAATAAAATACATTATTATCTTGATATTTATACTTATATTAAGAAAATGCAAGAAATTGATTTAATTAAATATTGTTTATTTGATCATGAACAAATGAATCTTTTTGAATTTTTATCTAAACCACCTATTAAATTTGGGAATGAACAAAATAAATTTATTTATCAAGAATTTGAAGAAAATCAACAAAATATTAAAAAATTAGGAGCTAAAGAAATGGATAATGTGTTTCATTCATATAATAATATAAGAAATAAAAAAAAAGTTTGTTTTGAAGATATAAAATTATTAAGATTAATAAAAGCAGAAATTGATTTTTTAAAAAGTTAAATTAGTTTAATAGTTAATTAAAAAAATCAATATTTTAATATTAAAAATATAATATATATAAAAAATTTCATTAATTTTTCAAATTTAATTTGAAATTTATTTAATTTTAATATCATATGGATTGATAATTTATATTTTTAAATTTATTTGAGAAATGATTGGTGATTCATCTTTTGAAAAAAATAAAAAAAATAATAAAGAAATTATCCAAACAAATGAAGAAATGACAACCAAAATAAAACTTTTCAATTTTTTTTACAATATATTAAAAAAAAAAGACTTTAATATAGTAGTAACATGTTTATTAATAATATTAGAAACAATTCAAGTAATATCGTATGGATTTAGTGAGCCACATACAAAATTTTGGAAAATAAGTTCTAAAAAAATGGATAATTTAAATACATTTTTTGGAGCAATAAGAGGAACTCAATTATTTAAATATGTTTCTTTTTCAGTTTATTTAATTATATGGAGTAGTATAAATTTTTTAATTTTTTTAACTTCTTTAATTATTTCAATGTCAGTTAAAATTAATAATCCAAATTCAAGTTTATATAAATTTGTTATAGCTTATTCAAAATTTATTTCATGTATTATGATGTCTGTTGGATTAATTCCTTCTACTGAAGTATTACTTTTAATGCTTAAATGTGAAAATCGGAAAATTTCTATTGTAAAAAATCCTATTAAATGTTATCAAGGATTACATTTTTTATATATAGGATTGACAATTATTTTTTTATTAGGACAATATTTATTAAATATTATTTTTGGTATGTTTTATTTTGATCCTTATAATACTAAACAATCTATTAGTAAAATAAATACAAGTGCTGATTTATTTTATTATATTATTTCATTAATTAATTCTATAAGATATGCTTTTATTAAAAATGAATGGATAAGTATTACAATTTTATTAATAACTTCATTATTTAATTTAAAAAAAGGATTTGATGAACCAACATATGGAAATTATATTCTTCAAAGTGCCATAGTTATTAGAAATAGTTTATTTTTATGGACTTCTTTTATGGTTATGATATGTAAATTAACATATGATTCAAAATTTGGTGGAAATATTTATTTATTTATATTTTGTATGCCATTAATTGTTATAACTTGTGGAATATATTATAAAAAAAAAAATGAAAATATTATATTAACAAATTCTAATTCAGGAAGTGCTTATGATTTTATTAATAAAACCAAATCGATTATTATTTTAGTAGGGAAATATATTGATAAATATAAATCAGTTGAAAGTTCTAAAAAAGGTTATGATAAAAATGATATTTTTTTAAAAGGATTAATTTCTTGTCATTTAGAAACTTGTGTAAGTGAAGAATGTCCTTTATCTAAATATATGGAAAATCAAGGAAATTTTCAAATTCAGAAAAATTGTTTATTACATTATATAAATCTTCTTTTAATTGATGGAATTAAAAAATTTCCAAATAATAAAAATATTGTAATGACTTTTATTCAATTTAATTATGCAAATAAATTTAATTTAAATGCTGCAAAAACTTATTTGACTAAATTAGAGAAAGAAAGTAATACAATTACAGAAGATTTTATTTTATTTTGTATAAAACAAAGTGTAAATTCTTTAAATAATAAAGTAAATACAATTTTAAATATAGAAGATGATATTGAAAAAATTGAAGAATTGAAAGAAAATAAATTTAGAAAATTAAAATTTTTAATAGAATCAACAACAAAATTATATGGTGAATTTTGGGGTGTATTAAGTACAAATTTAACTAATAATTTAAATTTAGAAAAATTATATTTTCTAGGAAATAAATTAAATATTTTATTAGATGAAATTAATGAAATATGGGAAAAATTTTTAAAAAATTCAAAAATTGATTTAGAAAATCAATCAATAGTTCAATTATATGCATATTTTACTAGAGAAATTTTAAGAAATAAAACAAAAGCAGATGAAATATCAAAAAAATTAAATGAAGAACAACATTTTGAATCAAAAAAAAATGAAAATGATAGATTTGACATTGACAATTTAGATATTATTTTAGAAGATCAAGATTATGTAATTTTTAGTAGAACAAATGAAAAAGGTGATTGTTCAGTAATACAAATGTCAAATAGTATAGTAAATTTATTAGGATTTACAAAACAAAATTTAATAGGAAAAAAAATAGAAATATTAATGCCAAATATTTTTATGAATGGACATCCAAAAGCAATTGCAAATAAATTAAAAATTTTAAGGAAATTAAATCCAACAATGAATAAAGCAAGTGATAAAAGACAAATTTTTTTCCTTCCAAGAACAAAAGTTGGTTATATATTACCAGCAATAGTAAAATTTACAATTTATAATGATGATGATTTTTCAAATACTTTTATTATAAAAGCTAAAATTGATAATAAAGATCCAAAATCAGTTTATGCTTTTTATATTTTAGCAAAAGATGATTTTACAATTGATTCTTTTTCATCTTCTGCTTTATCAATGGGATTAACAATGGATTTATTAAAAAAATATGTTGTAAATTTAAATATTTTAGTTAGAAATTCTAATAATTGTGATATATTAAATTTACCTGAAAGATATAATGAATTTGAAGATGAACCAAAAAGAATTACTTGGATTTTTCCTGATAAAATATATCCTAAAAATGATACTATTAGAATTGTTGATGAAAATATTGAAAAATTAGTTAAACAATCAAAAAAAAAAGATTTTAATTTATCTATTATAAAAATGAAATTTGGAGATGAGGAACCAATAGGTTTTTGTTTTAGATTTACTGAATTAGAAACAAAAAAAAATAATATTGATTTAAATGATTTTAGACAATCTACAAGGAAATTAATTATGTATGATATATTAAAATTAGGTTTTGTTAGAACTTGTTTAGTAAATAATAAAAAAAATAAAAATGAATTTTTTGTTCGTCCTAAAAACAATACATTAATAAATATAATTAATTCTAATAATGAAATCTTAAGTAAAAGAGTAAGAAAAGTAAAAATAAAAAAATCAAAATATAGTGATGAAGAAGAAAATGATGAAGATAAAAATAAAGATGATTTTAATTCTAATTTTTTATCAAAAGAAATAATTATAGAATATCAAAATAGAAATTCTCAAGAAATAAATGAATATATCAATTCATTAAAATATTATGGTGTTGATGTTAATTTAGAAAAGCATAGACCAAATAAAGAATTATATCCAGTTGGAAAAATAACTGAACCAATGATAAAAATTCAAATATCAACTTTTATACATAGAATTGAAGAAAAATTAAATGCTCATCCTGAATTAAGAAGAAATGTTTATAATAAAATAAATAATACATCAAATAATAAAATCAAAGTTAATTTTGCAAATCAGGAAATATTAAATAATGATAAAAATTCTAGTAATCCATCACAAAATGAAAATCATATTATACAAAATGAAACAAATGAAATAAATGGAGGGGATATTTCATTATCATTAAATCATATATTTAATGAGAAAAGTGTAACATATATAAAATTTTCATCTGTTATTATGTTTATTTTAATACTTGCTTTTATTAGTATTGAATTTGGATTATCAATTTATAAAATTCATAAATGTGCTCAATATATAAATTATTTAGATGATTCTTATATTTTATTAAATTCATTTTTATATACTAAATTTTTTCTAACAGAAGTTATTTTATCTCAAAATTCTAGTTATACAGATGAATTAGGAGAAGATCAAAAAGAATATGTTTTTAAAGCAAAAAATGAAATGGTAGAATATAGACAAATAATAAATGATTATATAGCATTTTTTTCAAATGCAACTGTTACATTTAATAATTTTTATTATGATTATATTAATAATGTTAAAGTTCATGTTAGAACAATAAGTAATTTTTTACCTACAATAGAAATTATTTCTTATTCAAGTGCATTAAATAGAATTAAAACTTCTATTTTTTTTGTGAGTACAATTACAGATAATTATCTTTCTTTAGATTTAAATAATAGATATGCTTATGAATTAATGATGAATTTATTAAATGATTATTTTATAATTATGAGAAATGTTACTTTTATTTTAGCAGAAAATACAAGTGATGAAGCTAAATCACCTTTAATTTTATTAATTATTTTTATTTTAAGTTTTATTTTTGTTATAATAGATTTGATAATAATGTGGAAATTAATTAGTAAATTTATTGATGATAGAGAAAAACCTGTTGATTTATTTTTAACTATTAAAAAAAAAAAATTTGAAGAATTAAAATCAACAAGTGAAAATTTTTTAAATAAATTATTAAATAAATTTTTTGGAAATGAAGAAACAGAAGAAGAACAATCTAAAATAGAATATACTCTCACTTCTAAAGATGAGGATATAATTATGATAACAAAATTTAAGCAAAAAAATGATTATAAACAATCAATAAAAAATTCTTCAGAATATTTAATTGCATTTATTTATATATCTTTATTTTTTGCTTTTATTCAAATTTATATGATTTTTAAATTTTTTTATGTAAAATCAATTATGGGTAATATTAAACATTTCATTAAAGTTTTTAATACTACTCATTATTCTGATTGTGATATAATTTTAAAAACAAATATTTATAAATCTTATTATTATAATTCATCAATTCCTATTTTAAATAATACTAATACAGAAGAAATATTTTATTTATGTACAATAACATTAGATAATGAAATTGAGTATTTATATGGAGATTCATATGAAGCAAAATCTTTTTTACAAAAAAAATATATAAATGAATTTTCAACAAGAATGGCAAGTGATATTTCTGATATAATAAAAAATGTTTCTGAAATTAGTTGGATAGGAACAATTGAATTTGGTTTTAATTGTGTTTTAACTAAATATTTTGAAATTAATAAATTTTTAGCAATTTTATATTTAATTCAAAAAGATAATTTAACTGAACCTTTTTTTTGCCATAAAAAAAAATTTATAGAAATAAATAAAACTCTTATATATGTTATTAGACCATGGTTTAAATATATGATAAATCAATTAAAAGAATGCTTTTCAGATTATAAAGATAAAATTGATTTAATTATTGATTCTGCATTTATATTATTAATTTTTATTGTTATTATTATTTATTTTATCTTATGGAAGGGTTATGAAGAAAAATTAAAAAATTTATTAAAAACTAGTGTTGATTTAATTAAATTAATACCAGATGAAATAAAAAAAGAAATTGTTAAAAAATTAACTGAAGAAGAGGAAAAAGGGGAATAAAATTTATCTAAAAAATTAATTTAAATTTTTATTATAAATAAAGAAAACTGATTATTAATTATATAATAAAGAATAAATTTTAAATTGTTTTTATAATAATATAATAATAATCATTTCAATTTCAAATATAAAATTAATTTAATAGAATTAAATTAAATATTAATTAAGCAATTTTATAATATTATAATAATTTTTTGTAAAAAATTAAATAAAACAAATAACACAAATAATACAAAATGATGAATAAGAAGAATATTAAATATAAAAATATTTAATATTAAAATTAAAAATTGATATTTTGTTTTAAATAATGAAATAATTGTTTTTAACAATTTTTTCA
>Ga0256407_10012950_pt1 | contig 11239 bp, 8 predicted proteins | sample RumenRJG_04DNA_FD_193489 | JGI IMG/M metagenome (GOLD analysis project Ga0256407, IMG submission 193489) | Bovine rumen microbial communities from Lethbridge, Alberta, Canada - RJG_04 | ecosystem: Host-associated > Mammals > Digestive system > Stomach > Rumen | place: Canada: Alberta | collected... | reverse complement strand
ATGGGATTTCTTTTGAATTTTCTTTTTTCTCTTCAGTTAAAACATCTTTTTGCTCCATATTTTTTTAGGATTTTAGGGAATTAATATTTTATTTATTTTTAAATTTATTTATTAATTTTAGATTTAAATTAAAAAAAAAATAAATAAATTAATTTTTTTGATTGTAATTTTGATAATATGTATTTTATCATAAAATTTAATGAACATATAATAGAATTGTTTAATCATTATATAATTGAAAAATATTTTTATTAATTTTTATTTCTCTAGTTTGAATTGATAATAGGATTTAAATTTAATTTAAATTAATTATATTTTAAGAATGTTTAATAATAAAATTTATTTAAAGAATTGAATATTATAATAATAACTTTATACCTCATAATTCTAACCTTTAATTCTGTTATAAAAAGATTTATAAAATCCCTTAATAAAATCTTTAACTTTATATATCAAAATTAACTAAAATTAAATATTAAAATGATGAAAAATGTTATAAAATCCTTATTAAAGTCAATAATATATTTTGCAACTCTTGTATCATCAATAATATATATAATATTCAGATTTACCACAATACCAAATCCAAAAAAATATGGTATCCTTTCATTAACATTTGGAATATTTAATGTTATATTTGAATTATGGGAATTTTTTAATTTCATAATGTATTTCTTCAATGTATTAATCCAAGACAAAACTTCACCAAAAACCCCAAAAGTAAAAATAAAAGAATATCCAGAAATAGATGTTTTAATAGCAACATATAATGAAGATGAAAAAATATTAGAAGAAACAATAAAATCATGTAAAGAAATGGATTATCCAGATAAAAACAAAATCCATATTTACATATGTGATGATGGTAATAGAAATTCAATAAAAAAACTCACTGAAAAGCATAAAATAAATTATATTACAAGAGATAATAATATTGATTATAAAGCAGGAAATTATAATAATGCTTTATCAAAAATCAACTCACCCTTTGTTGCATGTTTTGATGCTGATATGTGTCCAACAAAAAACTTTTTAAATAAAACCTTACCTTTCTTTTTCCAAGAATCAAAAGAAAAAATTGGTTTTATTCAATTACCTCAAAGTTTCAAAACACCAGACATTTTTCAATATAGATTTAAATTATGGAATGAATTACCTATAGAACAAGATTATTTTTATCACGTTATTCAAATAGCAAAAAATCAAAGTAATTCAGTAATTTTTTGTGGTACAAATACATTATTTAATAGGAAAGCATTAGATGAAGTAAATGGATTTTCAAAAGGAACAATTTCAGAAGATTTTGCAACTGGAATGAATATTGAATCTAAAGGATATAAATGTATTGCTATTAATGATATTGAAGCTTATGGAATTAATGTTGATGATATTATTGGAATTATTAAACAAAGATCAAGATGGGCAAGAGGTTGTATTCAAATATTAAAAAATAAAAATATTTTTAAAATTAATGGCTTGAATTTTAGACAAAAATTAGAATATTTTTCTTGTATTAGTTATTGGTTTTTTGGAGTTAAGAGAATTTTAAGTTTAGTTTTTCCTGTTATTTATCCTCTTTTTGGTATTCATATTGTTATCTGTAAACCTGGGAAGTTTTTAAAGTTTTTTTTACCACAATATTTATTAAAAAGATTTATTTTGGATATTATTGAATTACATTTAAGAAGTTCGACTTGGGATAAAATTTATCAAACTATTCTTGGTCCTATAATTGGATTGGAAGTTATTAAAGAACTTTTTGGTTATGGAAGTACTAAATTTGAAGTTACTGATAAAAACAAAAATAATATTAATAATTTTGGGAAGTTAAATTTAAATTTGTTATATACTAATTTTTTTATTTTTTCTATTAATATTTGTTCTATTGTTCATTGTATATATGAGATTTTTAGAATTAAATATGATAAATTACCTTTTCAAAATACAGTTTATATTTGTTGTATTCAACAATGTGTTTCTAATGTTATTTATTTGAGTATTAGTATTATTTTTTTATTTCATTATGAAAATTATGATTATTCTGATTTTATTCCAAATAATAATGAAAAGTATTATTATTCTTTATTACCTAAGATATTTTTTAGAAATGAACAAACAACTAAAAAAGTTAAAATATTTTAATTTATAAATATACTATATTAAATTAGATAATAATTATATCACTTTAAAAATAAAATTTTAGATTAATATTTTATATATCAAATGTTGAAGAAAATAATAATTTTAATATTGTCACTTAATAATATCATTAAAATATATTAATTGATTAAATATATGATTAAATATGTAAATTAATAATTTTAAGTTAAATATAAATTTTGAAAAAAATATAATCAGAAAAAACTAATTTTTTATGATTTTTAGTTTAAATATTTTATTTTATATATCAAACAATTAAATATTAAAATATATTTTTGAATAATAATTAATCTAAATAATAAAGATTCAATTTCATAATGTCATTAACAATACCATCAATTCAAACTAAACCAATACAAACTTTAGCAACATCATTTATCAATTTAATAGCCAAAAAATCTGATAATTACAGTAAAATAATAAAATATAATCATTATAGATATAAGAGAATATTTTGTAAAAATTCTCCAAAATTTTACATTATTAATAAATACAAAAATATCGAATGATAAAGTAAATTATGCTTTAAAAAATGTAAGTACAGCAGCAAAAGATGCAAGATATGTTTTTAGTATTTTTAAAGTTTTTAAAGATGGTGTTCTAATACATAAAGTATTAAAATCACCAATAGAATATAATATAGATTATTTCTTAAAAAATGGTTGTTTAATAAATCATTTTCTATTAAATTTATTTGCAAATCTTAAATTATATAATAAATTGAATTGTTTTACTAATGATAATTCAAAACTTTATTCAAAAATATTTCAATCATTTTGGGCAATTTATATTTCTTTTAATATATCTAAAAAATACAAAGAATATAAAAATTTAAATTCAGATAATGAAGAATATATAAAAATAAAAAAACGAATATTAATTGTTAAAATGTTAAGTTCTGCTTCTGATTGGTTAATTTGTTTAAATGGTAGTGGAATATCGAAAGCAGTAACAGGTCATAATATTCCTGATTTTTGGAGAGGATTAGGGGGAACTGTTGCTGCAACTTTATCTCTTTATGCTGAGAAATTAAATGATAAAATTTAATTAATTTTTATTTTATCTATCATATTTTATTTTAGTTATATCAATTTATTAAGCATATTTTAATTATGGGTTAAATATGTGTAAATTTGAATGAAAAATGTAAATAAAAAAAAATTAGTTTATTTTGAAAGAAATTTGGTTGTATTATAACGAATTTAAAATTATATATAATTAAATATTTTATTAATTAAAATAAAAAAAATGAAAAAAAATTCGAAAAGCAAATCTGTACCAGCAACAACAGCTTTAAGTCAATTAAAAGATTATGAAATTCCAATATCAGACAGATATAAATTAGACTCAAGAAAAAAATTAGGTAGTGGTTCCTTTGGAGAAATATATTTAGGTAAAAGTCTTCGTTCAAATGAGGATGTAGCAATAAAATTAGAACCTGTAACGAATCAACATCCTCAATTATTTCACGAAAATAAAGTATATTCAGCATTTCAAGGTGGACCAGGTATACCAAAAATTTATTGGTATGGTAAACAAGGAAATTACAATATTTTAGTAATGGAAACTTTAGGTCCTTCATTAGAAGATATATTCAATGAATATGGCTGTAAATTTTCATTACAAACATCATTAATGTCAATGGATCAAATGATAACTCGTATAGAATATATTCATAGTAAAGGTTATATTCATAGAGATGTTAAACCAGATAATTTTTTAATTGGGAAATTAAGTAAGAAAGAACTTATTTATATTATTGATTTTGGTTTGGCTAAAAGATATAAAGATCCTAAAACTGGGGCTCATATACCATATGATGAAGGAAAAAGTTTAATTGGTACTGCACGTTATGCTTCTATAAATACTCATTTAGGTGTTGATCAATCTAGAAGAGATGATATTGAAGCTTTAGGATATATTTTAGTTTATTTTTTAAAGGGAAGTTTACCTTGGCAAGGTTTAAAAGCGAAAAATATGAAAGAGAAATATGATAAAATTAAAGAAAAAAAATTATCTACTTCTATAAATGAATTATGTGAAGGTTTATCTAGTGAAGTTGTTAAGTTTATGACTTATGCTAGAGAACTTAAGTTTGATGTTAAACCTGATTATATTTTTTTGAAAAATATTATTAGGCAAATCATGAAAGATAATAAATTAGCTTTTAGTACTTATAAATTTGATTGGTTAACTAAAAATGGAGAAAAATAAGTCAAATGATTATTAATTTTTATAAAATGTAAATTTAGAAAAAAAATTGAAATTTAAATAAATATGGTATTTTTATTTTATAAATTATTTAAAATTTTTATTTATAAAATTTAAAATTTTATGTCCATAAAATTATTAGAACTAAATAATTTTTTTGCAATTCTATTTTCATCTCCAATACCCATTTGTTTTTTTAACATAAAAACTTGTCTAAAAGCAGGAATTCCTGCTTTTTCCATTTCTAATTTATATTGTTTTATATTTATTTTATATTTCATATTTTTCCCATTTTTTATATCATCAGCCAATTTAAATAAAGGATAAATTATACTTTGTGGATTATTTACTAATGATAATTCATATTTTAATTTTGGTAATTTGTTTCTTTTTTTTATTTCTTTTTTCTTATTTTTTTCTTTTTTATTATCTAATGTTTTAATTGAAAAAATAGTTTTTTCATGGATTTTTTCATTTGATTTATTTTTATTTTTTCCTGTATTACTTTCAATTGTTAAATAATTATATTTTTCTAAAGATTTTTTTGAAAATAATCCTAATGAAATATTTCTTGTTGGTTTATTTAATGAATTATCTTTTTTACTTTTAAAAACTCTTTCTGTATCTTTTTTTAAAAATTCATATTTAGGAAGTGATAATAATGGTTCATGAATTATTCTTTTAAATCTTTTTTGTGTATTACTTAAATTTATTGATATTATATTATTATCTTTTCTAAATGTATTTGATAAAAAAGAATCATTAAATGTTACAAATGTTAATGGTCTTTCTTTTTGATTAGATAAATTATTTGAAAAACAAGATCTTTTTAAATTTCTTTTATTTGATATTAATGGTGAATATTTATTCAAATTCAAATTATTATCATCTTCTTTTATAATTAATCTTTCAAATAATTTCCTTCTAATCATTTATAAAAAATAATATATTTATTTAAAAAAAACATTAATATTTAAATTTAGATTTATTTTACAGAAAAATTATAAAATAGTATATAAGTTCAAATAAAAAAATTTATAAATATATTCAAAAAAAAAAAATGGAAGCATCAAATTTCACAGATAAAATATCTCTCCTTGAACCAGATTTAAAAGGAGGAATAAATTTAATGAAAGCATTTAAAGAAAGAAAAACAACAAGAGAATTCCAAAAAGATAAACCATTAACATTAAAACAAATTTCTGAATTATTATGGTCATGTTACGGTCAATCACATGGTCCAGAAAATCATTATAAAACAGTACCATCTGCAGTTGGATTATTCCCTCTTGAAATATATGTATTATTCCCTTATGGAATTTATAAATATAATCCAGAAAAAAATGAATTAATTTTATGTATTAAAGGTGATTATACTGATAAAGCAGGTAAACAAGATTTTGTTAAAAATTCTTTTATGAATATTATAATTTTTGCTGATATTACTAAAAAAACTGGTGATCCAGTTAGAGATAAAATGATGGATGAATTTCCTGAAAAAAGAATGTTAAGAGCTAATATTGATGCTGGACATTGTATGCAAAATGTTTATTTATATTGTGCTTCTGAAGGGTTAAATTGTGTTGAAAGAGGAATGTGTGATGGAGATTTTTTTATTCAATTACTTAAGTTAGAACATCATAAATTTGTTATTTCTCAAAGTGTTGGATACTAAATATTTATTTATTTTATTATTTAAGTTTTTTTTGTGATTTTTTAAATTTTTTATTTAGGTTTTTTTTATTATTCTTTTTATATAATATGAATGATAAAAATTTAATAAAAGAAGAAGGAAATAAAAAAGATAATAATTTTATTATAACAAAATATATTATTTGGCCTATAGATTTAAAAAAAGAAATCCAAATAATAAACTATTCTGATAATATTAATAATTCGAATAAAAAAGAAATTACAGAATCATGTGAAATATATATAAACAATAAAAAAATAACATTTAAAACTAAATATATTTTTGAACAAGAAGGTGAATATAATATAAAATTTCAATTTTCAAAATTATTAACAAATATAAGTTGTTTATTTTCAGCATGTTCATCATTAAGTTCATGTGATTTATCAAACTTTAATTCAAGTAAAATTACTAATATAAGTAGTATATTTTCAGGATGTTCACGTTTAAATCATATAGATTTTACAAATTTTAATACAAAAAATGTTAATGATTTAAGTCTAATGTTTTTTTTTTGTTATTCATTAACATTTTTAGATTTATCTAATTTTAATACTAAAAATGTTAAAAATATGATGTGTATGTTTTCTGGTTGTTCTTCATTAACTTCTTTAAATTTAATTAAATTTAATACAAATAATGTTACTAGAATGAATATGATGTTTGAAGGTTGTTCTTCTTTAACTTCTTTAGATTTAACCAAATTTAATACATCAAATGTAATTGATATGAGTAGAATGTTTTATGAATGTTCATCTTTAATTTCTTTAGATTTATCAAATTTTAATACTAACAATGTAAATGATATGAATCATATGTTTTTTAATTGTTCATCTTTAATTACTTTAGATTTATCTAATTTTAATACTAAAAATGTAAATAATATGAAAAATATTTTTTTGAATATAAATACAAATTGCAAAATTGATACAAAAGATAATATATTATTAAAAATGATAAATGGAAATTGTTCACTTTTTTAATTTTTTTATAATATTGTTAAACTCTAAAAATAAAAGATATATATAAAATAGACTATATAAATTAATTTTTAATAAAAAAATGGACCAAAATGAAAAAAAAATTCAAACTTTTGAAGAAAAATTAAAAGAATTACAAACAAAATTGAAAATAAAAGAAGAAGAAAATAATAATTTAAACCAAGAAATATTAAATCTTAAAAAAAATAACCAACAAGTTAATTCTAATCAATATAAAGAAATTAATAATAGACTGAAAGTTATACAAGAAGATTATAAAAGAATTAAAAGAGAAAGGGAACAATTAAGAGAGGAAAATGAAATGTTAAAAACTCAAACAATTCAATTTAAAGAAAATGCAAAAAGTTCACAAATGAATAATAATTTTGAACAAGAAAATATAAAATTAAAAGATGAAAATTCAAAATTAAAAAAAGAAAAGGAATTAAATGAATTAACAATTAAAGATTTAATTTCTAGATATTCTGATGAAATAAAAAAAAATGAAAAAAATAATTTTATAATAGCAAAATATAAAATTTCAAAAGAAAATCTAAAAAATGAAGTACAAATATTAAATTATAATCCAATGGATGAAACATTAAAATCAAAAGAATTACAAGATAATTGTGAAATATTTATAAATGATAAAAAAATAAATTTTTCATTTACATATAAATTTCCAAAAGAAGGAATATATGAAATAAAATTTAACTTTAAACAAAAATTAACAAATTCAAGTTTTATGTTTTATTATTGTTTAAATTTAATTTCAGTAGATTTATCAAACTTTAATGCTTCATTAATAACTAGTATGGCAGGAATGTTTAATCATTGTCAAAAATTAGAATCTATTAATTTTAAAAATATATGTACAATAAATCTAATTGATATGACTGCAATGTTTGAAGGATGTAGTAATTTAAAAGAAATAAATTTTTCAACATTTATAACTGATAAAGTTGAAGAAATGAGTGGATTATTTTCAGATTGTATTTCTTTACAAAAATTAGATTTGTCTAATTTTAATACTAAAAAAATTACTGATATGACTTTAATGTTTAATAATTGTAATTCTTTAACATATTTAAATATATCAACTTTTAATACTTCAAATGTTACTGATATGTCTGGAATGTTTCAAAATTGTAGTTCTTTGGAATTTTTAAATGTGTCTAATTTTGATACTAAAAATGTTCAAAAAATGAATCATATGTTTTCAAATTGTTCTAAATTAAAAGTATTAGATTTATCAAATTTTAATACTGAAAAAGTAGAAAATATGGAATATCTATTTCAATTATGTGGAGAATTAAAATATGTTAATGTGAGTAGTTTTAATACTTCTAATGTTAAAAATATGGAAGGATTATTTAGAGAATGTTATTCTTTGATTTTTTTGGATTTATCCAATTTCGTAACAGAGAAAACTGAAAATATGAAATATATGTTTTATAAATGTACTTCTTTAAAGAATTTAAATTTAATAAGTTTTAATACTTCTTTTAATAATGATTTGGATGGAATGTTTTATGGGATAAATGAGGATTGCATTGTTAAAACAAATGATTATAGAATAGAAAATATATTAAATTTATAACAAATAATATTTTGGAAAATTTTTAAAAAATATAAAAGTAGTTTTTAAATATTAAATAATCTAAATATTGTTCCTGAACTAATCAAAAATTTATTTATTGATAATCAAAAACAAAAGAAATTCCTCCTTTATATCCAGGTTTAGGTTTAACTAAAAATAATCTTCTAGTCATACTATTACTAGTAAATGGAACTTCACTTAAATTTGGATTATTAGTTTCATACAAACCAGTAAGACATAATTTCAAATTAAGATTTTGACTAGAACCATTTTCCAATCCAATATAATAACCACCAGGAACTTGATGAACATATTGTTTAAGTAAACCTCTATTATCAAGATTTTCTGGATTTTCACTAAAAACAGCTTTAGCAATTTCTTCTTGAGTTTGAGGAGCACTTTCACTACTACTTCCTCCAGTTTTTTTTCCACTACTACTTGAAGGTTTACTAGGGGAAGAACTTCCTTTAGGAACATCACCAGTATTATTAACTGGTCTAGCACCAGAACTTGGTTTAGCTCCACATTGTAATTGATATGAATATCTTGCATTAAGATCATATGGCATGTGACATATTACATCAAAGTCACCTGAAACTACAGTTTTTTGTAATGGATTAGATTTTTCTTTTCCATCTTCTAAGTAAAATTCTGCACAACGCTCTCTTGTTGCCATTTGTAAAGTATCTGTAAATGTAACATCATATGGTCCTGATGTGTTATCGTAAACTAGGAAGTTAAATGGGAATTCATTTCCTTGACGTTTACTTTGGTATATTATTCCTCCTGCATGTGATTGAGGCTGGAGATTTTTTCTTGCATAGTCTAGGAGACCACATTTGAATGTGTGTTTGAGATTTCTACTTTTTTCTGGAGAAATTTTTACTGGGTAATTTGAATATGTTGTTAAGTTATAACAATGCATTATGGTTTGAACGTATCTAAAGTTTATATCTGTTATTAAATAATATACACCTTTATCTAAATGAACTTCAATACAATCATTCATATAACAATTATTTGCAGCTTTAATATAATGATTATCTTTATCTACTAACATAAGATAATTTATTACAGGTTTTTGATATGTACCATCTTTAAGTGCAATACGAGGATTTTTTTGATGAAGTTGTAAATAAAGATGTGTTCCATTATTCATTACATCAACTTTAGTCATTAATGGACCTTTATTTGCTACTGCTTTAGGATAATGAAGATTAGAAAATACATAATCTTCATGAAGATGACATATACCTGTAACAAGGAAAAATTTAATAAAATCATCATAAGCCATCCAAAATGAACCATCATTTTTATTTTGAACTTCTCCAACTTGTTTTCTAAGTTCAGGTGTCCATTTAGAACTTTTATCCGACCAATCACCAGACCATTCTGTATTACCCCAAGGATTTCTAATATGAACAAGACGAACTTTACCTCTACCTGTATTTAATTCTTTTACACCTAAAATAGTATAAGCATGTCCAGGAACAAGACCAACTTGTTCAATTGGTAAATGATAAGTATCACCTGATGTACCTGCAGTCATAAGATAATTTTTATTTTCAGCATCTAAAAGTTTATTCCATAATTCATCAGAAGTATCTTGTCTCACAACAATTTTTTCAGAATATGCATCAGTAATAACATCAAAAACTTCATGTGGTTCACCACCAATTGCTTTAGCATAATTTCCATTTAATTTAGCCCAAGCTTTTTCAAGTAAAATAACCCATAATTCATTTCCATGTGTTGAAGTAAAAGCAAAATTAAGACCATAGTTACCATAACAAGGAATATAATCATCAATAAGAACTAATTGCCAAATACCATTAATTCTATAATAACATCCATAACAATGTTCTTCAGATTTTTGTTTAATGTAAAATAATCTTTCAATTAATTTAGGATATTTACACAAAGCAGCCACAGCAGAAAGGAAATAACAATCACCAAGACCACCTTGAATAATATCATCAGCTTCAACACCTTGATAGAAAACTTGATAATTTCTAGAATTAAATATTTGTTCTGCTCTTGCCCATTTAATTCTTTCCCATCCTTGTACATCATTTGCATTAATTCCTTCAGGGAAATTCCATCTACCATATGAATCAACTGGACATAAATTCTTTCTTACAGGTTGGAATAAATCATCAGTCCAAATTTGACCTTTAGGTGGAATTTTTTGATGACGATAAGTTTTTACATTTTTTGGTATTCCTGTATTACTAACTGAAACTTCTTGTGTCATTGCTGCTTTTTTAGCTTCTTCTTCTTTTTCTTTTTCTACTATTTTTCTATCTTCTTCTTCTTTTAATCTTTTTCTTTCTTCTTCTTCTTTTCTTTTAGCTTCTTCTGGGTCATATCCCATATTTTCTTGTACTTTTTCTTTTTGTTCTTCATTTAATGCTTCAATTATTGCATTTCTATCTTTTATTAATTCTTGATAATATTGATATAACATTTGTTTTTTTTCTCCTGTTGCACTTGGATACATTTGTTGAATTAATTGTAATTTTTTATTTATTTCTGCAAGTTGTGATATTCTTAATTCTTTTGTTTTTTTTTTTGCTTCTTCTTGTCTTTTTTCTG
>Ga0256407_10012949_pt1 | contig 11239 bp, 4 predicted proteins | sample RumenRJG_04DNA_FD_193489 | JGI IMG/M metagenome (GOLD analysis project Ga0256407, IMG submission 193489) | Bovine rumen microbial communities from Lethbridge, Alberta, Canada - RJG_04 | ecosystem: Host-associated > Mammals > Digestive system > Stomach > Rumen | place: Canada: Alberta | collected... | reverse complement strand
TTTTATTATTTAAGAAGTTATTGTATTATTTTTTTTTAAGAAGTTATTTTTTTATTTTTTTATATATTGAAAAAATCTTATATTTATTTATATATATGAAAAAAAATAATTTGATTTTTATTAAATCCAAATTAAAATTTGTAATTAAAATTTGAATTTAAATTAAATTAAATCCAATCTTTTAAAAAAAATAAAAAATGTCCTCATTAAATTCTCAAAACCAAATACAATCAACACAATCATCCCCATTTACATCACTTACACCAAATTCAAATCAAGTTTTAAATAAGCCAGTAGCAATATCAAAATTATTTAAACCATTAAATTTAATTCAAGAATCAAATTCAATTTCATCATCATCAACAACAACTCAAAAAGCAAATATATTATCAGAAGAACAAATTCAATTTCCTATAATTGTTCCTTCTATTAGATTAGGTATTGATGAAACTTTTAATAAATTAAATAATAAAAATATTAAAAATATGTCTGAAAATTCATCAAGAAAAAATTTTAATTTTAAAGAAAAAAATTGTTGTACTTGTACAAAAACAAAATGTATTAAAAAATATTGTGAATGCTTCGCAATTGGAAAATATTGTTTTGGATGTCATTGTGTTAATTGTTTAAATAAACCAATTTTTAATAAAAATGAAAATGAAGAAACAAATCAAAATTTAAATAATGAAAATAATAATCAAAATATTAATTATAAGAATAATAATAATATAAATAATATTAATAATTCAAATGAAGAAAATTTAAATCAAAATGATATTTCCTTTATTTCTTGTACTTGTTCAAAATCATTTTGTAATAAAAAATATTGTGAATGTTTTAAAGCAGGAAAAAAATGTAGTGAAAAATGTAGATGTTTACATTGTTTAAATGGAAATAATAATAATAATAATGATATTAATGAAAGTTATTTAAATGAAGATAATTATTGTAATAAAAGTAATTCTGAAAATAATTTAATGGAGGTTAAACCAGAAGATTATACTATGCAAACTACTTCTGTTTTTATTAGTAAATCTAAAACTATTATTGAAGTTGAAAAAAAAGATAAAGAAGATATGAAAAAGTTAATATCTTTAAAAAGAAATAGAGATAATTCATAAAAAGTAATTTATTATTTTTAAATAATAAAAAAATTTTTTTATTATTTATTATTATATAGTAAACGTTTATTTTATTTCATTATTCTTAAAAAAAATTAAATAAAAAATAAATTTTTTAAAATGAGATATTCGAAAAAAAAACTAGATTTAAACTTTTAAATTTAAAAGATAAATAACATAATATAAAACCTTTATAAACTAATCTTCAAATAAAAAATAACATTTATAATATTTAATTTCAATATAAATATTCTTTATTTAAATGATAAAAATAAAAAAAAATAATTAAAAAACAAAATTAAAAAAAAATGATGAAGAGTAGATCAAAAACAAAAAAGGTTTTTGTAGATATAAACAGTGAAAAAAAGCAAAATATTCCAAATACAAAATTAAATCCAAATAATATGTTAAGACGTTTTAAATCTCATGAAGTATATAATACTGTTAGAGGAACAAAATTAAAAAATGGTCAAAATTCTCAAAAGAATTCATCTAACGACAATAAGATTCTTACAATTAATTTAAATCTCCAAAATTCAGATGAAAACACCCAAAAACAAAATAGTCAAAAAAATGAGCATGGAATAAGATATTCTTCTAATTCAAAAGATAAAGAAAATTTTCCCAAAAATAAAATAAAAACAGAATATACTAAATCAAAAAGTAATCAAAGATTTTTAACAAATAAACAAATTGAAAAAATTAATTTATATATAAATAGTGGAAGAAGGAATCAAATGGATTCAATTAAAATTTTAAATGAAGAAAGTATTCAAGAATTAGATACAGAAGATAATTATAATTATATTGAAAATGGAAACAATGAAATGATAAAAACAGAAGGTAATTCAAATATAAATAATAATCAAATAAATAATATAAATGATAATGAAAACTTATATAAAAATTATTATAGTGAACCTCAGAAAATTTCTAATGGAAATATTGAAAATAATTTAATATTAAATCTTCAATATTTATCAAGTGCAAAGAAAAATGATAAAGATTCAGTTTTGGAATGCTTATCTAAAAAAGGAATTATGATTAATTATCAAAATGAAAATGGATGGAGTGCTTTACATTTCGCTTGTGATGAAGGAAATTTAAAAATAGTTGAAATTTTATTAAAAGCTCAAATTGATGTAAATTTATTAACAAATGAAAAAAAAACAGCATTACATTTTGCTGCATCCAGAGGTTATTTTGATATATCAAAATTATTAATTGAAAAAAAGGCTAATTTAAATTTATGTGATAATGAAAAAAATTTACCTGTTCATTTATGCGCTATGACACAACATAATGAATTATTAAATTATTTATTAGAACAAAATCCACAAAGTGCACTTATTAAAAATTTATATGGGAAAACACCATTGGATTTAGCAGTTAATGAAGAAAATAAAATTATAATTCAAAAATTTATTCCTTTAAATAATAATATGAAAGGTCCTAAAAATAATAGTAATACTAATTTAAATAAACATAATAATCCATCTAATAATTTTATGAAAGAACAATGTAGAAGAATTAAAATTCATAATACTAATACTAAACAAATTAATTCTTTAATGAAAACTATTAATCAAAATGGTAGGAAATCTATTCCTAAAAAAGCACCAATGACTGCTAAATATTCAAAACCCAAAACAGCAGAAAAATCAAATAATCAAAATAATAATAATAATATAAATACTAATAAATATAATAAAAAAATAAATGGTAATGTTATTATGGTTTCTACTTCTACTAATTTTTCTGCAGGATGTAATACAAATACTCCTCATTATAATACTACTCAAGGGAATTTTAATTATAATTCTACTAATAATTCTAAAGTTAAAAAACAACCTGAAAGAGTTAAAGTTATTTTGGAATCACCAAAAAAAATTTCTAGTCAACCACAAAATCAATTAAATAAAACTAGAACTAAAAGTAGATATAATAATAATAATAATATTAATAATAGTAATTCTAATAATATTCATACTAATAAATCAAATAATAAAAATCTACATAAAGATAATTTAAATTTAAATTTAGCAAAAAATAAAAAAAATAATAATGCTAATAATAATAATATTAATAATTTATCTAATTATAATTCAACAAATGCAAATACAAAAAAAACTATTTCTATATTCTCATCTAAAATTGCGACTTCAAGAAAAACTGCAAATGCATACCCAGATAAAATTTCTTCAGTTAATAATTCAAATAATAATAATAATATTCATTCAAATTTATCAAATAATACAAATAATATGCATGCAAATATTAATTTAAATAATAAAAATAAAGAATTAGGAAAACATAGAACAATTTCAGTACCTCGTTTTTCAAATTACCATTTAAATATTTCAAATAATAATAATATTAATTATAATAATGGAAACAATATTAATGGAAATGAAACAGGAAATACAAATAAAATAGAAAAACAAGAAAAAAGAAGAAAAAGTCTTTCTGATTCAAGAAAGAATAAAATAGTCAAAAAAAACAATAATCAAAAATTAAACAACTTCAATTTAATAGAAAATATAGAAATTTCTTTAGAATTTGATGGAAACGAAAAATTAAATTCATTAAAAAAAGTAAGTTCAAATAACAATTTAAAAATAACTAACAATTTTTCAGATCAAACCCAATCCCAAAACATAATAAACCTAAACAATAATTCCTCAAATCAAAATTCCCAAAGCAAGCAAATAAAAAATCAAAGCACCAACATAACAGAAATACCAAATAAAGAAAATGAAATACTAAATAAAGAAACTCCTGAATTAAATAAGGAAAATTCTCCAACTTCAAAAGAACCAAATATCCCAAATAACGAATCATCTTCATTAAATAAAGAAAATCCAAAAAACCAGAATTTAAACTCTCCTCAAATCCAAAATTTACAATCTCAAAAACATACATCTCAATCAAAACCAAATCAAAAACCAATAATATCCTCAATAATAAATTTATCTGAAGTAAAAATTCCATCTCCAAATAAAAATACAACATCTTCAAATGAAGAAGACTTACAAACAATAAACAATAATACAAAAACAAACAACAATGAATTAAACACAAATTCAGATCAAAATACATCAAATCAAATAGTTTCTTTATTAAATACATCAAAAACAGAATTAAAAGAACAATCAATATCAAATGAATCACAAAATGAATCATCAGAAGATGAAAATGATTCATCAAATAATAATTCATTATCATCAGAATCAACAGAAGAAAAAATTGGACCTTCTTCATTTATTTGTATTGCATTATTAGGTCGGGGTTCATTTGGTGAAGTTTATTTAGTTGAACATAAGAAAACAAATGAAAAATATGCAATGAAAGTTCTTGATAAAAATCGTATAGCAGAACAGAATATTTTTAAATATGCAATGACAGAAAGAAATGTTTTAAGTATAGTTCACAATCCATTTATAGTAAAATTAAATTTTGCTTTTCAAACAAATGAAAAATTATTCCTTTTACTTGATTATTGTCCAGGTGGTGACTTAGCAGAACAATTACAATTACAAACACGTTTCTCAGAAGAAAAAGCTAAATTTTATTTATGTGAAGTAATATTAGCATTAGGAGAATTACATAAAAAAGATATAATATTCAGAGATTTAAAACCAGATAATGTTGTAATTGATAAAGAAGGTCATGCAATGTTAACTGATTTTGGTTTATCAAGAGAAGGAGTATATGATGCTAAAATAGCAAAAAGTTTCTGTGGTTCAATTGCTTATTTAGCACCTGAAATGTTAAGTAGAACTGGACATGGAAAAGCTGTTGATTGGTATTTGTTAGGGGTTTTATTTTATGAAATGTTAGTTGGGATTCCACCTTATTTTACTAATAGTAAAGAACAAATTTTTAAAAATATTGAAAGAGCTGATTTAAAAATACCAAATTTTGTTTCAAATAAAGCACAAAAATTAATTAAAGCTCTTTTGAAAAAAGATCCTAATTTAAGATTAGGAAGTAAAGGTGATGTTGATGAAATTATGAAATTTGATTATTTTAAAGATGTTGATTGGAATAAAGTTTATAATAGAGAATTGAAACCTCCTAAAAATATTCAAGATGGAAGACAGATTAAAATGTTTAAAGAACCTAAATTGTTTGCTGATGATGAAAGTGATGATGAAAAAGATGATAATGGAAATGAAGATAATACTAAATTTGAAGGATGGTCTTTTGTTCAAGGGAATAGTCAAAAATTAGAAAGTAATAGTCAATATCAAATTCATAGTCAAAGTCAAATGAATAATAATAGGAGTTATAATAGGAAGAAATAATTAAAATTTTTTTAATCTCTTTTTTTTATTTTATTGGCTTTTTTTTTTTATTTTTTTAGGATTTTTTATAAAGAGATGGAAAAGAGATTTTTATATGTAATTTTATATAAATTTAATTAAATATTAAAAAAAATTATAATTTAATATTATTTTTTTTTAATGAAATATTTTCAAATTTTAATTTTATAATCAATTTTTTGATAAATAACTGTATATACATCTTCATATTTAATATCTTTTGAAATATCATCAATAATAAAACAAGCTGAATCATTAAAAAGATACCATTTATTTTCTAAAGGATGTTTACAATAAACATTATAATGTCCTGTATAATTATTTCCAACAAAATTAATAATTGATATTAATTCATAACAATTTTCAGTTTTTTCGCCTTTATAATATTTTGATAGGTCTAATTGTTCATTTATTGGGAATTTTATAGGTACTTTATATAATTCAGCATTTATTTTTTTTTTTAAATATAATATAAGGACTTTTGGTGTATCATAAAAATCAATTTTTTTAAATGCTAAAACATTTTTTTGACATTTTTCACAAAAATATGTAATATTTTCATCATATTTTTCATAATCAACAAAATTTTCTAATAATTCTGTTAAATTTTCCATTTTATTATTATTTATTAATTTTTTACTCACTTCTATATCTTGATTAGATTGTTTTTCTAATTCTTCTATTTGGGAAAAGGGATCTATTATTGTAAATTGATTTAAATTTACTTTATCTTCTAATTCTTTTAATTCTTTTAAATTTGATTCAAACCATATAACATATATAATAGAATCTTTAAATTCATATTTATCATTTAAATTATTATTTTTTATCTTATTTATATAATTTATTAAAATATCATCCGTAAATGGAATAGGAATAAATAATTTTTTTTTAATTCCATCATTTGAATTTATTGATTTAAGATATAAGCATAAAGTAAAAGGATAAGGACTTGATGACTCTAAATTTTTATCATTTTTTAAAAAAAATTCATAATTATAGATAGAAAATTGAAATTTAGAAATATCTTTGCCCCATATTTTTAAACTATAGTTTTGAATATTAAAATTTTGATTTTTTTTAATTTTATGATTACCAATATTATAATATGCATAAATTATTTCATATAATTTTTTTAAAGATTCAATTGAAGAAAATTTAAATAATCTTGGAAATTTTAAAGTTTCATATTTCATATTACTAAAATAAACATTAATTATCATATATAAACAATCAATACTTACAGAAAGACTATCATTATTAATTGAAATAGTAGAAGATGATTCATTTGATTTACTTTGTTTTTCATTTTCATATTTTTCTTTATTTATTTTTATTGAATTACTTTCATTTTCATCTAACTTTATTGTATTCATTTCATCTAAATTGAAAATATTTTCATTTTGCTCTTTTTTGTCTTTTAATAATAATTCATAATTTGAATTAATTAATTGTACAAAATTTTGTGGTTTCAATATATTATTCATTAATTCAATGTTTAATGTATGATTTTCTAATTGAATAAAATAAATTGATATATTATGTGGATTTTTAAAAAATTGATAAAAATATGAATTTTCATCTAATATTGATTTGAATTTTTCATGATTACTTGTTAATAATGTTGGAATTATTGAATTTTCATCAAATAAATTTCTTATTATTTTACAAATAAATCCAATTTTGCTATTAATATATATTTTATGTAAAATTGGGATAATAATTTTAAAAGATTTCTTATTCATATGATATGGAATCAATATACAATTAATAAAATATAATTGATTTCTTCCTGGAATTTGAAAATTTTTGTCATAATTTATCTTTTTTTTTTTTTTTTTTTTAAATTCTTCTAATTCTTGATTTAAAGGTTTATTCAATGTTTGGAATATAGGTAAATCAACAAAATTAAAATATTCAAAATTATATTCAGAATTAAAACATTCACAACAAGTAGTTTCAATTTGAAATATCCCATAAAAAATTTTAAAAATAAAAGAATCATTATATCCTTTAAATAATTCCAACTTATATTTTAATACATCTTCAATATTACCTTTATTTAATTGAATAGAAGAAATTTTTTTTTTATCAGCTTGATTTAAATCTTCATGTATAATATCAATTAAATAAATCATAAACTCAATACAATCATGTTGTTCATATCCAGTATATAAAATATTATTTTTTGATATTGAATCTAATAAATATATCATTGCTTGTTTTATTTCATATGCCTTTTCTTGATCGTAATAATATGCTTTTTTTAATTGATCATTTATTTTAAACTCTGTAATTACCACATCTTTATTTGTCCAAAGAATTTGAATTAAATTTGCTAATTTTGTAACTATTTTTCCTCCTGAACCCATATTATTATTTTTGTTTATAAATTTTTTATATTCTCCTTTCATTAAAAAAATTGATAATTGAAAAATATGACTTAATACTTGGATTACTGAATTTGCATAACATGTATTTCCTAAGTTTGGTAATCCTATTTTTCCAAAATATTTTTCTTTAATTTTTGATGTTTTCGCTGAATGTGTTTGTATTTTTTTATTATTCATTTTTAAAACAAAATATTTTATTTTATTTTTTTATTTTTTTATTTTATATGTTATTAATTTTTTATATCTTTTTTAATATTAATTTTTTGAATTTTGTTCTGAATTTTTATTTTGTTTGATTATTTTTTAATTCATAATTACTACTAATATTTTTTTATTAGGAAATTTAATTATAGATTGATTTTTTTTATTAAATTTTCCATTATTTAATTTATTAAAATTTGAATTATATATTCTTTTTTTCCTAACTATTTCTATATAGCAAAAAATTAGAGATATTTTTTTTATTATTAATTTTTAACTATCTCAAATATTTATTTCAAATTTCAATAAAGATAATTATAAATTAAATATGATAATTTGATATACTACATCTTATATTTATAAATATTTTTAATTATACTAAATGCTTTATAATGAATGAAGTCAATATAAATATTTAAAAATCAATTTATTTCTTTAAGAAAAAATCATAAACTAAATTTGGTTATTTATTATATTTTTTGACACTTATAATATTTTTATATTATACTATCAAATTTTATTAGCATTTTACAATGTTAATAAATTAATGAAAAAAAAATATTTTTTTTCTTTAAATATTACCCTTTTTAATATAAATATAAAAAAATTTTATTATTAATATATCTTTAAAAAAATAATACTTTAATTAATGTAATTCTCACAAAAATCAATTATAAATTTTATTAAAAATAATAAATTTAAAATTTATTATTTTTTAAATGACACAAAATGAATTGAATGAAGAAATAACAAAACAAAATATTGAAGAAACAGAAGAAATAAACACAAATTCAAAAAATAAAGAAATAGAATACGAGAAAAAAAGATCAACATTTCAAACATCAACAATTAAAAAATTTATAGGAACAGAAAATATAGATTTAAACATAACAAGTTCCTTTTATTCAAACATAAATTTGGAAATAGAAAAAATAAAAAATTATTTAAATGAATCATCAAATCATGGTTTAACGGGATTAAAAAATATAGGAAATTCTTCATATATGAATACAATAATTCAATGTTTAAGTCATTGTGCAGATTTAGTTTATTATTATATAAGTGATTTATTTATAAATGATTTAAAAAAAATAGCAAAACAAAATCAAATAAAAAATGTCTCAATGGCATTTTCTTCAATTTTAAAAAAATTATGGATAGAAGATAATAAATCAATTAATCCAATTGATTTAAAATATGCCATTTCACAATATTATTCTTATTATAATAATAATAATCAACATGATTCACATGAATTTCTTTTATCTTTATTAAATTGTTTACATGAAGAAACAAATAAACAAAATTTAAAAGGTTTAATCAAATTTTATGAAGAACCAAAATTAGAAAGTGAAAGTGATATTAGTGCATCAAAAAGATTTTGGTCTTTATTTAAAAGAAATAATAATTCAATAATTACTAATTTATTTTATGGACAAATTAGAAATGTTTTAAAATGTTTATCTTGTGCTTATACACAAACTAATTTTGAAGTTTTTAATATTTTACTTTTAGAAATTCCTATTTTGAAAAAAATTAATATTTTACTTATTCCTTCAAATAATATTAAAACTAATATTCAAATAAGTTTATTTATTTCTGATTCTGCTTTATTTATTGATATTGGTGTTTATATTAAACAATTTATTAATTCTGGATTTGAAAATTTTAAAGTTTTATTATTTAATTATAATAATTCAAGTGTTAAATTTGTTAAATTGAGTGAAAATATTTATAATGCTTCAAAAAAAGGAATGATTATTTTATATGAAATTTCAGATTCTATTTCAGATGATAATGAAAATAATGAAAATGAAAATGAAAATGAAGAAATTATTCCTGGTGATTATTTTCCTTTTATTTCTGTATTTAGATATAGAGATTTTAACGATAATGATAATATTCCAAATAATAAATTTATAACTTTTCCTAGAGTTTTTCCAATTAATTCTTTTGGAAAAATTAAAGCTTTAAGAATTAGGATTTTTGGTTTTCTTTCGAATTTTTATTCTTTACCTAAATTTTTACAAAATGAAATAAATGAACTTGATCAAATAAAAAAAAATTATATGGATAAAGATATAGAACCAAATGATTATGAATTATTTAATATTTATCAAAAAATATATATAAAAATATTTAAAAATAAAGAAAATGAAAATGAAATAAAAGAATATTTAGAAAAATTCCCTTTTAAAATATATTTATGTTCAGCAAAAGAAGAAAAAGAAGATAAATTATTTTTATCAAACAATTATGAAGAATCCCAAAAAGAATTTCAAGACAATCAACCAATAAAAAAACTAATAGAATTAATAAGATTAGGATATAAAATAGTAATATACATAACAAATAAAGAAATAATAAATAAATTTAATGAAATAACAATAATTGAAGAAGATGATTCAAAAGAAGAAGAAAAAATACCAAATTTAAATGATTTATTAATTCACTTTTCATTACATGAAAAAATGGATAAAGAAAATGAATGGTATTGTCCAAATTGTAAAAAATTATCAAATTCATATAAAAAATTAGATTTATTTTATGTTCCAAAATATTTAATAATAAGTTTAAAAAGATATAATAGAACATTTTTATCAAAAACAAAAATTCAATTAACAAAAATAAATGAATTAATAAATTTTCCACTTACAAATTTAAATTTAGATGATTTTATTTTAGGACCAAAAATTCCAAAAAATAATTATGATTTATTTTCTGTTTCTCAACATTCAGGAAGTAATGAAGGAGGACATTATGCTTCTGCTTGTAAAAATTTAGGTGGGTGGTATATGTTAGATGATGCTGCTTGTTTTAAATGTGATGATGATATGATTTGTACTCCTGAAAGTTATATTTTGTTTTATAAAAAGAAAAGTGAGAAAAAGAAAAATTTAAAAAAAGAGAAAGAGTAATTTTTTTTTTTTAATTTTTTGGAATTTTATTTGATTGTTTTTTCTTATATTTAAATTTTATTTTATTGGAATTTTTAATAAAAATTATATTAAATCATATAATAAAAAAATTATTTATTTTTATTATTTTTTAATATTTTTAATATTATTTTTTATTTTTTTTTATTCAAAAAAACCAAATAAAAAAGAATTAAATACGAAAAAAAAAAATAATTTATATTTAATAAGATAAAAAATGAGTCAAGATCAAAATCAAATTCCCCAAAAAATAAATTTAAACC
>Ga0256407_10012948_pt1 | contig 11240 bp, 8 predicted proteins | sample RumenRJG_04DNA_FD_193489 | JGI IMG/M metagenome (GOLD analysis project Ga0256407, IMG submission 193489) | Bovine rumen microbial communities from Lethbridge, Alberta, Canada - RJG_04 | ecosystem: Host-associated > Mammals > Digestive system > Stomach > Rumen | place: Canada: Alberta | collected... | reverse complement strand
GACACCTAGCCCGCCCAATGGTAGGTCTCGCTGACGCCCGTACCCGCTGCCGTGGTGGCCATACCTTCATCGTAGTAGCCCCACCACCGCTGGTATTGCCCATGAGCAGACACGGCTGCCAGCAGCATTAGCAGAAACAGGAAACTGATCCTCTTCATATGTCGTAATATTCTTTGTTCGTTCTGTGCCATACGGTCGGACCGCACGGCATGTTCCTAACGTATATTCTCCTCCGACCCCAACCAGAGCAGATAGGGATCGAGCAGCTGCGCGAGCGCCGTCTGCACCATGCCTCCGCCGCGGATGGTATAGATGAGCAAGCCCACGAGCGGGTCGCCGCCCCACGTGCCGCCATCCTCGAGTGCAGCATAATGGGTCTGCTGGAAGGGGTTATAGTAGATGAGCGCCTTCATCGTGGCTCCTGGCGTATTGGCCACAGTGCCGTCTTCCTGGAAGAAGTAGATGATGTCGCGGTCGGTACCCTTCTCGTAGATATTCGTTGCCGAGTGGAACGTGATCTCACACAGCCCTTCGTCGAACTCGACCGGCACATTGCGGTCGGCCCACTGATCGACGGTGAAGAAGTTGATGAAATAGTCGTTGTCCACCTTTCGGAAGTTGAAGCGGAACCCTTGCGTCACGCCACCCTGACCAGTGCCAGCCATGAAATAGGTGCCAAGGATGTATTCGAAGTCGTACTGCGTGATGGTCAGCTCGTCCTCGTAGCCGGCACATTCGAAGCCCACGACGCTTCGACGCAGGTAAAGATTGGGATTCTTCTCAATGGTGATCACCAAGCTGTCGCCAACCATCTCTGGATGTATCCAATCGTCATCGCATGTCAGCGTGACGGGCAGGTCGTGGCGGATGTAAAGTGCGAACCGCTCACCGCTATTGGGCGAATGATGACTGTTCACAGGCAGCGAACCCAAGGCCATTCCGCGCTGCTGAATGGGCAGCCGCCGCGCTGCGCCGTCGGCCCTGAGCGTCATCAGTGCCGTGCGCCCCTCGAAGGAGTTGTTGTCGGCTACCGTCACGCTGACCACATTGCCGTTGACCGATGCCGAACACCAGTCGCTCTGCAGTTCTACGGTAACGGGGCCCTTGGCCAAGACTTCCACCGACCCTGTACGACCAGCCGGTTCGAAGATCAGGTCGCTCTTCACGATGGTGATGCTCTCAACAGCGTTGGGCACAGCATCGTCACCCCCACAAGCGGAAAAGACAAATGTGGCCATCAGCAGTATCCATGTCAATACTCTATCTTTCATATCCTTCAGTTTCTTCGTTTGTTCCTGTCCAGGCGGCTATGCCACCCCGACGATGGCTTAGTTTCTCATCTTCGACAGCGACTTGATGTTGGCAATGAGCGGAGAACCCGCCGTGTACCAGGCTCCATCGTCCATCACGGTAGCCGTCAGGTTGCCGTCGTCGTTGGTATAGACCAGCACGAGGAGTGCAGAGTCGCAATTATACAGCTGCGGGTTGGTGGGCTCGAAGTTGAACACGGAATAGACCTTGTTGCCGTTCCACTTGATGGTGAACGAGGCATCGTCAGAAAGCCACACACTGCCCGTTTCAGAGGAATAGGTCACGAAATAGACCGTCCGTCCATTGATTTCGCCCACCACCTGCGGGGTGAGTTTCAGGTTGCCTGTATCGTAATCGTATGTCAGCTGCAGGTGGTACTTAGGACTCAGTCCGCTCAGGACGAGCGTACCGTCGAGGCGGTTGAGGTCGATGCGCACGCGCTGCGTACGGTCGCCGCCAGAGAAGCGCAGGGCATAGTTGCCCTCGTAGTCCTTCAGCGCCATCTTCTTCTCGTCGAACGGTATGCCCTGCACGCTGATTTGCTCAGCGCCCTTGTCCAAGCAAGTGAGCATACGCGCATCGGCATCGTAGGCAAACGACTGCACTTTCACTCCTCCAATCGTCATGGGCCGATAGAAATGGATGCCATAGTCGGTGAAGGAGAACGCATTCCGGATGGTGTCGGAACCAGCCACCAGCGTCAGATGCTTGTTGCTCAAGTTGAAAACGCCCTCGGCCTCAACGTTGCCTATCGTGCCTGAGATGCGCTCCACGAAGTTGTCGTAGACGTGGATGGCCTTGGCCGTATATTCTGCTGCAGGAGCCGTGAGACGGCGCAGATACATGGTGTTGCGCGTCTTCTTGCCGTAGAGCACGATCAGGTCGTCGGCAATGCTGTCGACAACAAATTCAAACTCGCCCCCCTTGGCCTCATACTCAGAGGCGCTGGGCGTGGAGAAATAGTGCAGCAGCGGGTTGTAGGTGTCGAATGTCAGCACCGGCCCATTGTCGTTGGTCATCCTGTAATAAGAGGTATAGGTGCTGTCGGGCACCAGCGAACATGCCACTTCGGCCGTCAGCTTGTCGAACTTCACGGTATAGACGATGCCGCCATAGTCCATACTGCTGCCAGGATAGTATTCAAACTCCCACCCGTATTCGGCATTGCACAGGAGGGTATGCACGCGTTCCATCGTGCTGGCCATGCGCTCTGAAGGCGACTCTGGGAAATAGTCGTCCTGTTCTTTCAGACAAGAAGTAAAGACGGCCAAGATGGCCACGAAACAGCAAACGACAAGAGGTCCTGTGCGTTTCGGTCTTGCCGAAGCGCACCTCAGCTCTTCTCCATGCATGGGCAGTAAACGATATATTGTTATCATGTTTTTTGAACTAATTTCGTCGAATACGTTTTCTTTTCTATTCCAGACTCTCCAAGTCGATACGCCCCATCGTGATGTCCAGCTGGCGGCGCTGCACGACATTCCGCAGCTGCACGAGGTCGATGCCGAAGCTGTCGTTCATGTAGCGATTCACCAAGTCGAACTTCGTCATGATCAGGCGTTCGCCTTCCGTTCCTGCCAAGCCCATCCAATAGGCCCAACGCTCAGGCGAATTGCAGACAAACGTGGAAAGCATCTCAGCAAAATCCTCATCGGGCGAATGCTGCGCATAGGCAGTGATGAAGCCCCGAGTCAGAAAGTCGGTGTTGTAGGGCGGTTCGCTCCATTTGTCGGCCACGTAGCCAGACCCCGTGATGAGCTGGAAGTCGGCCGAATAGTTCACCGTCTGGTTCATAATGTGGGTGAACTCATGATGGATGGTCTTCAGGTAGTAGCGGTTCAGTTCGTCGGCATCCTTCACATACTGGTCAATATAGTTGGCACCTGAGAGCAGTATTTTCTTTCCACCCTCGGCCGTGCCAAGGATGTACGTGCCGTTGTTCTCGTACTCCCACTCGCCGATGGTGAAAATGAGCTTGGGGAAATAGGCGCGTGTGAACGCAATGCCTCCCACCTCGTCGTAGCTCTCCAGGCACATATACTTCACGATGTGCGCCAGTTTCACCGCTGCCTCGTAGCGTGCAGGAATGGTGTAGTAGTTCATGTCCGACTCGTTGTCCTCGTAGCGGTACTTGAACTGTATGTTATACGGAGCCACATAGTTGCGCTCCAACCAGTAGTCGAACGGTGTGTAGTCCTCCTGGTCGATTGTGATGACGCTCTCGGAACTGAGTTCCTCTTCCGAACACGACACCCATGTCAATGCCAGCAATAGCAGCAATATCTGTATTTTATCCTTCATACTCTCTGTATTTCTCCTAACTCAAAACTCCTATTTTCTTGGATTGGGCACCACACCTGCGGCACGCGGCTTGAGCGGAATCTGGACGGCACGTCGGGGGTCGTCCTGCTTCAGCACATCGGTTCGCTCCTCAGGTTCGCCCATCGCATTGATGATGCGGCGCACGATTTCTATGCCATAGCGCTTCACGTCGTACCACCGCTGCCCCATCTGCAGCGTCTCAATGCGGCGGAAGCCCAAAACGCATTGCAGCATGGCTTCCTTCATGCCACCCTCCTCGCCGATGTCGAACTTCGGGTTGAGATGTTTCTTGATGGTCGACTCTATGCCCCGCTCGTCGCTGTAGCTGTAGTCGATGGCATTGTAGAAATCCTGTATCAGCTGTGGTGTGAGCACCAAAGTGGTCTGCACGAAGTTCTGCATCCACAGGGTCAGGTCGGCGGCGGCCTTCTCATACTGCCCTGTCAGCACGTAAGCCTCTGCGCGGTTGAGCAGCGTCTCATCGCTGGTGAAAGCGGGATAGACGGTGCGGTAGTAGCCCGTACCGGCCACGGCGTCGTAGTATTCAAACATATAGGGCAGTTTCCAGAAAATGGTCTTGTCGAGGTTGGTGGCCGCATAGGTACTCATCTCTTGATAGAGCGGCGCACTGCCCCATATATTGTCGGCTTCACCATCCTCATGACGGGCCAGATACTTGCCATGACTGTAGCGCGAGAGGAAACGGTAAGGTCCGAAGACGATGCCCATGTATGAATAGCTCGTGAGCAGCAACAGGTTGGCATTGAGCGACGCATCGATGTAGTGCTGCGTGATGGCAGTGTAGTCTTGCGTCATCGTGGCCATGTAGGACCAGTCGCGCAGCATGGTCTCAGGTGTGCTGCCCAGGCAGAGGTTGGCATACTCGATGGCCTTGTCCCACTGCTCATAATAGAGGTAGAAACGACAGGCGAAGGCATAGGCGGACTTGGGCGTGAAATGGTATTTCGGCACACTGTAGTTTGACGTGACCAGCGGCAGCGCCTCGAGAATGTCTTTTTCTATTTGCTCGTACACCTGCTTCACGTTGCCACGCGAGGGATTCTCGTCGAGTGTTTCCGAAGAATGCGTCATATAAGCGATGCCCAGATCTGTCGCACTCGTTTCTTTGTTGTAGGCCATGCAGAACAGGTTGGCCAGCATGAAATGGGCATAGGCGCGACACAGCAAGGCCTCGCCACGGCAGGCGCGCAGTGTCTCTGTGGTAGCCCCTCCCATCTCGTCGATGGCCTCCAGCGCCTTGTTGGCTGTGGCGATGCGCACATAGCAGTCTTCCCAGAACCGCTCTGGACTCTGGTTGTCGCTCTCTGTGACGTCCTGCCAGTTGTACACTTGGTCGGAGAAACGGTTGGTGTTGGGATTCGTGGGGCCGTAGCTGTCCATATTGTCCGACATCAGCTCAGCCACATACAACGGGTCGTTGCTCAGATAGGCCGATGTGAGCAAGCCTTGTATTTTCTTTTCTGAGGTCAACTCCGTGCGGTTGTCGGGCAGCTCGTCGAGATAGCTGTCGCAACCACTGAGGAGGAATGCAGCGACAGACAACAACAGGAAGCCGCTTCCCTTTGCCAATACCTTATTTATATATGTCATACTCATAAACTATCTTACTATTCGATGAATCCGTTGTCATGAAGAATCACAGTCCAAAACGAAGCGTACAGGTGAACTGCTTCGGCATAGGAACGGCCACACCACCAGCATTGGTGAACTCTGGATCTTGGCCGTTCAGCTTCTTGTCGGCATAGAGCAGGAAGAGGTTGGTGGCCTGAAGCTTGATGCCCAAAGTCTGGAAACCAAACTTCGACAACCACGACTTGGGGAAGTCATAGCCCAGTGAGATTTCCTTCATACGCACGAAGTCGCCCTTGGCGATGCGCGCCGTTGAGAAGTTGTAGGCACTGTAGGCAAAGCCCAGATTGGTGTCGTTGCGGTTCTGCCGCTGGCTGGCTATCACGGGGATGTCGGTCTTTGCCTCGTCGCCAGGCACCGTCCAACGGTTGCGAAACTCCTTAGGCATGGCCCGCAGGTCGTTGTAGCGGTTGGAGAAAGCAGCATCCAGACGGATGACATTGCCGAAGGAGTAGGTCAGGAACACATTCAGCGTCAGACCTTTCCACTTGAAGACATTGCCCAGCGAACCCATGTCGGTGGGGTCGGCGCTGCCCGAATACTCCAGGAATCGCAGCTGTTCGGGGTCGGTCTCCTGGAAATAGATGCCCGTGACAGTGCGCTGCCCATTCACCATGAACGTGGGCAAGCCTTCTTTGTTCAACCCCGCAAAGGGGATGGAGAAGATGCTCCTGACGGGATAGCCCTCCAAGGTGAAGCCCGATCCCGACACCAGGTCGATGAGCCGCTCAGCAGAGCGCAGTTTCGTCACCTCGTTGGAAGTGTGCGAATAGATGAAACTGGTGGTCCACGAGAAGTCTTTCTTGCGGATGTTCACCGTTGAGACGCTCACCTCCACACCGCTCGACTTCATCTCAGCGATGTTGGCATATTGCTGCAGGCCACCTGCATAGCCGGCACTCAGCATCGGACCGATGAGGTCGAAATTGTTGCGCTTATACCAGTCGAACGACACATTGATGCGGTTGTCCATCAGCCCAGCCTCGAAGCCGAGGTTCAGCTCGTGCTTCTTCTCATAGGTCAACTCTGGATTGGCAGGCTGCAGGAGTTCGTTGCCTGTCTCTTTCACCGTGGTGAAGGGACGCCACGGGTTGTAGGGCCCATAGATATCGGTGGAGTTGGTGACGCTGGCCGGACCGCGGTCGGCGGTCAGCGAATAGGAAACTTTCAGCATCAGGTGCGACAAGGGCTTGAGCCGCTCAAACCATCCTTCCTCATGGACATTCCAGGCCGACGAGATATTCCACGTGGGCAACCATCGGGCGGAACGCGAACGCCCCAGGCGGTTGGTTCCCTCATAGCGGAAGGTGCCGTTCACCGTATAGCGGCCCTTGTACGAATAGGTGGCATTGGCGAAGAAGGCGGCACTGCGCTCGCGGGTGTTTGCCAACGTATAGTAGGCATTGTTGCGCTCGGCCATCTGTTTGAAAGCCAGATAGCTGAAGGCAGAAATCTCGCCGTCGTCGAACAAGAGTCCCCAGTCGCGGTCCCAGTGCATGTGGCGGTTCACATAGTTCAACTCCATGCCCCCGTAGGCATTGACGATATGCGTGTCGTGGAACACGTCGTTGTAGGAAACCGACCCGCGGAAGTCGTAGCCAAACATGCTATTGTCCGTGCGTTCCAGAATGCCACCCTGTGGCAGGATGCTGATGGGGAGGGCAAAAATGTCGTCGGGGTCGCGATAGAGATAGCGATTCTGCTCGCGAATGGTAGAGGTGTCCATCGCCCGGTAGGCCATTGCCTGATTCGACTCGTCCAGAATTTTGTGCTCCTGCATCGTGGTGGAATACTTCACGGCTCCCAAGGCTGTCAGCTCCACTTTCGTGATGGGCTTGTAGGTCAGTTTGCCCTGCAAGCGGAAGTCGGTGACGCGAAGGTCGATGTAGTTGTTGTCCAACTCATGGAAGATATTGAACGGCGCATAGTTGCGCGTATAAAACTCATAGGGGTCGAGCGTACGCGACGAGTTCAGCGCATACGAATAGGGGTTGATGTCGAACGAACGGCTCACCGTGCCTGCCACGGGGTCGGTCACCTGGCTCAACGTGCCAGGAGCCTCCTGTCCGCGGTAGGACGCACTACTGATGACGCCAAAGGTCACCTTTTTCGAAATGTTGAAATTGGCGTTCATGTTGGCAGTGTAGCGCTCCACAGAACTCTTCTTGGTCCATCCAGGGTCCATCATCGCACTGACCGAGGCGTAGTACTGCGCCTTGTCGGAACCACCTGACATCGATACGGAGTGCGTATGCTGCAGGCTATTGCTGAAAAGCAGGTCAAACCAGTCGGTGTTCCTATACTCGGCGGCACGCAGGTAGGCAGCCTTGGCGGCTGGGGTGTTCTCCAGTGCGAACGTTCCCGTCACAGCGTCGTATTGCGAGAACAGCTGGTACATCTTGCCGTAGATGCCCGTTTCTGAGGCGTTGGCAGTCTCGGCATAGTTCAGGTAGCCCTTCTGCTGCAGTTCTTGATAGACCGACATCTGGTCTTGCGAGTTCATGATATTAAATGTGCTATACGACGGCTTGAGCCTTATGGTGTACTCGCCAGTGTAGTTGATGCGGTTCTGGCCCGCCGTTCCTTTCTTCGTCGTGACCACAATCACACCCGCCATGGCACGTGCACCATAGATGGAAGTGGCCGAACCGTCTTTCAAGATCTGGAACGACTCAATGTCGTCGGAATTCAGTCCGGCAATGGCGCTCGAGATGAGCGTGTTGGCATCGCCCGAAGCAAGATCGTCGGCCGACACCTCCACAATGTCTTCCATAATGACGCCATCCACCACCCAAAGCGGTTTCGAGGAGCCGTAGATACTGGTGGCACCGCGTACACGGATTTTAGGCGCAGCACCAAACGTACCGCTGACGTTCTGCACGCTCACACCGGCAGCACGGCCTTCAAGGGCACGGCTGGCATCAGCGACACCGTCGATTTTCGCATCCTGCGCGCTGACTTTGTCGAAGAACCCGTGAACAGGCGCTTATCCATCTTCTGCATACCTGTCACCACGACCTCCTCCACCATGATGGCATCGCTCACGAGCACCACCTGCATCTGGGATTTCGGCACGAGGGTCTGCGTGGTCATACCCACATAGCTGATGACGAGTTTCTTGCCTGCTGGCACTTCTATCGTAAAGTGCCCGTCGAGATCGGTGGTTGTGCCCGTCTTCTCGCCCTCCACCATCACGGTGGCTCCAATGACGGGCTCGTTGTCTTCCTGCGCCACGACAACGCCCTCGACTTTTGTCTGACCCACGACCGCTGTCAGCGCCATGAGCCACACGACGAAGGCCAACGACAGTCTTTTTATGATGAATCGGTTAGTCATTTCGAAATATGTAGCTAACTTAGGTGATGATGGATTTCAGATAGGTGCGATGCCACGATGGGTGGAAACGCTGGTCCGCCCCTACGGCGGTGATTGTTTTGAATGGTGCAAATATAAACAAAACAGATGAAATGACAATGGACAGAATACTAAATCGACAAAAAAATTATGATTTATTAATTTGTGAGGGCTTTTTATAGTTATATTTAAATATCCATTTTAATAAAAAAATGTCTACGAACGGGGTAACTTTTTATACAATTTGCCCTAAAAGCTCACCCCACCCTACCTTTCACGGCCCAACAAAATAGCCTACGCAGCGAAGATCAATATTGCTCGCTGCGTAGGCCTACATGCTCGGCTTTTGTGAGCCCACATCCTTCTACCGCTATTTCAAGCGCGTCACCGGCATGTCAGCGAAACAATACCGCGACAGCTTTCACCGATGAAAATCGTAGAAGTACCAGGCATTTTTCGCAAAAAGTGTAAAATTTGAGTGAAAAAGCATGGGAAACGGAAAAATTAGTTGTATTTTTGCGGGCATAAATCCCTTTTGGATCGTTATGACAAGAAACATTATGAAACTGACAGAACGTATCTGCATTTGCTCCTGCATGCTACTTGCCCTCATGTCCACAAACGTCCAAGCGCAGGAAGTCCAGCAGTGGTGGGGCTATTGGACATCGCCGATGGGCTTACAAGAGGTGGGCGAGCTGGCTCCCGGCAACAATGTGATGGGCATCCGTCTGACTGCGAAGAACACCGTCACGGTGGGTGCCAAGCTACACGGAATCCGATTCTATATCAGCGACAAGACTTCCGTGACGGCCGCGAAGGTGTGGGCATCGTCAAGACAATCGGCGGGCTACAATCTACTCAACGCAGAAGTGCCCGCAAGCGAATTGAAAGATGTCAACAACGATGGAGAGCCAACGGTTGTCATGCTCGATGAACCTATCGACCTGCTGCAGTCTGGCAACGCCTATGCCAACATGTACATAGGGTTCTGCATCACAATGCCTGATACAGGGACTTTCACACCCTGCCAGATGATGGCATCGGGAGAATCGACAAATGCTGCCAACGCCAATCTTTACGATTGGAAAAGCGTAGAGAACACTTGCGGCCCCATTGCCATGCAGCTGCTCATCAGCAACCCTAACCTGCCTGAGACGGGAGCCACGGCTCTCATCCCCGAGGGGCTGATCGTGGTGAAAGACGAGCCCTACACAGTAGACATCCCCATCCGAAACGACGGCATAGAGGGGCTGCAAAAGATCACTTACCAATGGACCATCGACGAAACAGCCGCGTGGGAGATGGAATACGAGTTCCCACAACCAGTCACAGAACTGGAAGCGACGCCGACACTGCCCGTCACCATCACTTGCCACGAGGATGCCACATGGCATGAGCTGGGCCTGACAATCCTCTCCATCAACGGTAAGGATGTTGGCGGAAAAGCGGAAGGCAAGCCCATCTTGGTTGTAGACCAGTTAGGAACAAAGCGTACGGTAATGGAGGAGTTCACCGGCACGTGGTGTCCTAACTGTCCAAGAGGCACGGTGGGCATGGAACTTTTAGAGGAGGCGTTTGGAGAACGATTCATCGGCATTGCCGTACACAACGACGACCCGATGACCATTGCCGCCTACGACGGCAGCCAATTCCGGCGCAGCGTGACAAGTGCCCTCGGCGGTTTCCCCGCAGCCACCGTCGACCGCTTCTACAAATGCGACCCCTACATGGGCTATACACTTCAGATGCACTTCCAGACCGACGCCATTGTGGAGCAAGCCTTGAGCCAGAAAGCCGTGGCTGATGTAAACGTGACGGCACAATGGGCCGACGATGCCCCGGGTAGTATCGACTGCGATGTGGCGACAACCTTCTACTACAGCGACCCGGAGGCACACCATGCCCTCGTCGTTGTGGCTACAGCCGACGGTCTGTCGGGCGAAACGCAAAAGTGGCTGCAATGCAATGAGTTCATGGACCGCACGTGGTACGACCCCGACATGGACGAGTATGTCTATGGCGAACGATGGATGAAAGTGGACTACAACCACGTAGCTGTTGCGGTGGAGGGGGTGGAAAACGGCATTAGTGGCAGCATCGCCAGTCCCTTGGCAAGCCTGGAAACGCAGCATTTCAGCCAACGGCTGACCATTCCTGCCGCGCTGCTTCAGAGCGGTGCGCGATACCACGTTGTGGCCATGCTCGTCAATACGGAGACGGGGCAGGTAGTCAATGCCGCCAAGAGTGCGCCGCTGAACGTCTCGACTGGCATTGTCTCCCCTTGTAGCGAGTCTGTGCTGCAAGGGACAGAAGCCGCAGGATGCTATACCCTTCAAGGTATAAAAATAGAGGAACGCGCCTTGCGTTCCCCCGGTATCTACATTGTCGGCAAACGAAAAGTAGTAATTTCCCGTTAGTGTGTCGGACGGTTCCGCCGTCCGAAATCGCCTAAAAGTCCCACCATAATCCGTGCGGCCTCCTCAGGTGCCCGCCGGTCGCCTAAAGCCTGTCGCACTCGGTGGTAGCCCTCAAGCATACGCTGCCGGCCTTCCGTCCCAGGTGCGATGCGGCTCAGTTCTTCACGGATATTCTCCACCGAGAAG
>Ga0256407_10012944_pt1 | contig 11241 bp, 12 predicted proteins | sample RumenRJG_04DNA_FD_193489 | JGI IMG/M metagenome (GOLD analysis project Ga0256407, IMG submission 193489) | Bovine rumen microbial communities from Lethbridge, Alberta, Canada - RJG_04 | ecosystem: Host-associated > Mammals > Digestive system > Stomach > Rumen | place: Canada: Alberta... | reverse complement strand
CGCTATCTGATACACCGTCAGGTTCTTATAATTCCGCTTCAGCGGCAGGAAGTCATCATCGCGATCCATTATTCTCTTAGTTTTTTAGTTAATTGATTTTCTGGGAGCTCTGGGAACTCTGGGAGCTCTGGGAGCTCTGGGAGCTCTGGGGGCTAGCTCCCCTCCCCTTTCCCAAAGGGGAGGGGGTTGGGGGTGGGGTTTAATTCCCAGGATTCCCAGGATTCTCAGAATTCCCAGCCTTCCCAGCCTTCCCAGCCTTCCCTGTCTTCCCAGTCCTCCCAGCCTTCCCAGTGATGCAAATTTAGAGAATTCTCGCCACTAGACCAAAATAATAGCCCCAAAACTTACCAAAAGTCACTTTTTTTGCCACTTTTGGTCAATTTTGAGGCTCCTTTTTCCGTTTCGGGGGGCTAGCGCTCAGCGCGGAGGACCTCGAAGGTCACGCCGCCATGCCTGCCGCACACGTAGCGGCGCGGAGCCATGTCGCCATGCACCAAGTTGTCCAGAAACAGCGGCTGCCCCGCGATGACCAGATGACAGGTGAACGTGTCGCCCACCTGCAGCTTGCTCATCTCCACGCGCTCCACCACAAACTGGGCATTGCCCAGGTGACGGACCATCACCTTGCGGCCCGGCTCCCAGCGCAGCAGCAAGTGGTCGCGCTCATGCAGCTGCTTGAGCACCTCCAGGTGATCGCCCAGCACATCGTCGCTCGAGTCGTTCTTGCCCTCGCAGAAGGCGGCAAAGTCGCTGTAGCCCACGTAGGCCGCCAGGGCGTTGAGCGTCGAGATGCGGGGCTTCACATCGCTGCCCACATAGTCCCACAAGCGCATAAGCGTGCTCGGGCTGACTGTTTGACCCGTCGTCTCCTCGATGCTGCCCGCCAGCAGTGCAAAGTCCTTGGGCGAGTTCAAGTTGAACCCCACCTTCTGTTGCACAGCCTGCTTCAGTGCCGCGATAGCCGCCTCTTTGTCGTTATACATATTATAATTAAGATTTAAGAACTGTGAATTAAGAAAAAACCACGGCGCAAAATTACAAAAAAGCGGCGTCATGTGGCGACAATCAATAGCAGAAGCCACACAAAATCTCACGCAAAACATATAAACTTTGTCAAATGCAATTAAATGATATGAAATTATCAAAATCACAAAAAACATGCAACAAAATGAAATCCAATACTTCTGATAATATTCCGTAACTTTGCAGGCGTAATATTTGTGCTGATTGTCATTAATCATGCTGCTGCCTTGGCACCTTGCATAGATGTCCTCACAAGGTGATGCCCTTGCGAGAACCAGCACAATAATTATAGGAGTCTGCCGAAAATCCTGCAATAGAGTAGGCAACTAAATTGACAAAAAAGAGAATAATTATGTTTTCGAAAGAATTAGAGAGTGTCATCGAAGCTGCACTTGCCGATGGAGTGCTGACCGACAAAGAACGTGCTGTGCTTCACAGACGTGCGGCCGAAGAAGGTGTTGATCCCGATGAACTTGATGTGGTTATCGAAGGCCGTCTCGCGAAGATGAAACGCGAGGAGGACTGGCTTCGTCCCGCACCTCCCAGCGACAAATTTGGCAATGTGCAGAAGTGTCCGCGTTGCGGCGAGCCCGTTGAGCCCATGGCCGTGAAATGTAGTGCCTGCGGCTATGAGTTCCGTAATGTTGAGGCTCTGAAGTCATCGCAAAGACTTGCTGAAAAACTTGACGCTATAGATGAAGATTATCGTAAAAGAGGTATTGTGGTTTCGAATCGCGTCATTGGCGAGGGATATGTTAGTCCAGAAAGAGTCAGTGAAGAGAAGGCGTCTGTGATAAAAAATTTCCCAGTACCAACTGCCAAGGAGGATTTACTTGATTTCGCAATATCTATGCAAGCAAGAGCGAAAAACACTAAAAGTACTGTCATTTTGGATGCTGCAGCTAATACAATGAGAACCGCTTATAATGCCAAGTACGAAGAATGTGTCAATAAAGCAAGAATACTTTTCCCAAATGACCCCATGTTTCTTGGTGTTGTTGAACAGGTTAAGGCCGATAAGAATATTAAGAATATTTGGGCTAATATGTCAATCGGAAAAAAAGTTTTTTGGGTATGGACAGTAGGTGGTGCCATTATATTCATTATTCTTTCTTTATTTCTTCAATAAAAAATTTGGCAGTATGGCAACAAAAAACAAATATCATATAGGCATGGCCGGAGAATTCGGCGTTTGCTCTGAGCTTTATAAGAGAGGCTATGATGCTTCAATTACCCTGGGAAATAAGAAGGCTGTCGATGTTTATACTGTAACCTCCAACAATCGGCAGATTCGTATCGAAGTGAAGACAAGCCGCATTGCGAAAATTGTAACCGGTTTCTTCCAGAAATATGCCAGTCCATCCCAAAACCCTCACCCCGACTTTTGGGTGTTAGTCTATATCGACAAGAATGATGTCTCGCACTACTATGTGCTCTCGCATCAGGAGATGGCTGATGAGCAGATGCGTCGCAATGGAATGTCCCAATGGGCTCACGTTGAAAAAGGTGTAGACAATGTGCTTGTAAGAGACTTGTCGAATTATGAGAACGCATGGGACAAAATTCCCAAATAGTATAATCACAGTTTATACTCTAACATTATGGCACTATTCGGATTAAAATCAAAGAAAGAAGTTGAGGAAGAGAAACGCCTTGCTGCCCACATACACCGCCAGGGCGTTGAGCGTAGAGATGCGGGGCTTCACATCGCTGCCCACATAGTGCCACAAGCGCATCAGTGTGCTCGGGCCGACTGTTTGACCCGTCGTCTCCTCGATGCTGCCCGCCAGCAGCGCAAAGTCCTTGGGCGAGTTCAAGTTGAACCCCACCTTCTGCCGCACAGCCTGCTTCAGTGCCGCGATAGCCGCCTCTTTGTCCTTATACATCTTATAATTGAGAATTGTGAATTGAGAATTGTGAAAAGCCACGGCGCAAAATTACAAAAAAACGGCGTCATGTGGCGGCAATCAATAGCAGAAGCCACACAAGATCTCACGCAAAACATATAAACTTTGTCAAATGCAATTAAATGATATGAAATTATCAAAATCACAAAAAATATGCAATAAAATGAAATCCAATACTTCTGATAATATTCCGTAAATTTGCAGGCGTGATTTTTGTGCTGATTGTCATTAATCATGCTGCTGCCTTGGCACCTTGCATAGATGTCCTCACAAGGTGATGCCCTTGCGAGGACCAGCACGATAACTATAGGAGTCTGCCGAAAATCCTGCAACAGAGTAGGCAAGACCATCAATAACCACAAAACAATTATGGCTTTTTTTAACAATCTAAAACTAGCTCAACAAACGCTCTCGGGTATAAAGCAAGTAGCCGAGAGTATTTCAAGACCTGCTCTTAATAAAACTCAACAGCAAGCGCCTTCACAACCAAGCCGATTTTATGATGAGGATACAGAAAAACTCATAGATATGGCAATTGCTAATGGTGAATTATCTGAAAATGGTAAAAGAGTTCTTTTCAATCGGGCACAAAAGCAAGGCATCGATCTTGATGAGTTGGAATTAGTGCTTGAAACAAGACTCATAGAAAAGAAAAAAAGCATGCAAGCTCAACAAACGCAAAAATCCAGCAAATATGGCGGAGTGCGCAAATGTCCTACTTGTGGAGCACTTGTTGAACCCTTTACAACGCGTTGTGCTGAGTGTGGCTATGAATTTACTGAAGTGGAAAATGTTTCCAGTTTTGAAGAATTATGCAATAGATTAAGCGAAGTCGACTCTTCAAGTTCTTCAGGTATTGTAAATATTCTCGGTAATGTTTTGGATGGCGGAGACTCACGTATTAAAATAAAAAAGCAGATTATCGCCACATTCCCAATTCCGACGACAAAGGGGGATTTGTTGGAATTCCTGTCGATGGCATTACCACTTGCTAAGAAGCAAAAGAAGGGATTTTTTTCTTCAGCCACAGTAGATGAAGAGCACAACGAGTTGGCTGATGCTTGGAAAAGTAAACTAGAGCAGATTATTATGAAAGCTCGTTTATCTATGAAAAATGACCCTGAAACTCTTCATGAAATCGAACAATATGCATTACAAATAACAAATAAGTAATGATTATGGCACTATTCGGATTAAAATCAAAGAAAGAAGTTGAGGAAGAGAAACGCCTTGCTGCCCAACAGGCAGCAAGGCAGGTCGTCCAGAACAATATGACCAACCTTAGCAACCTGAGTAAGGGTAGCCAGGTGAAGTTTGCTGTGCCTTATTTTGACGTGTTCGACCCGCGCTTCATGGACCAAGGCGTGCCGGTATCGGTGCACGGCATGATTGTGTACAGCATCGACGACATGGATCTCTTCCACCAGATCAACAAGAACGAGGCCTACAGTGACGAGACATTCCAGAACAAGCTTCGTGGCCAGGTGACCAAATATGTGAAAGGGGTAGTGGCCAATGCGCCGGCCGACGCACAGATTCCCGTTGTGCACCTTGAGCGGAAGATTCTCGAAATCAGCGAACTTGTGCAGAAGTATGTCACGCCTAAGATTGAGCAGCTGTTTGCCATCACCGTTCGCTCACTCGACATCACGTCAATCAACATCGACAAGGAAAGCCGTGGCTATCGTCAGCTCAAAGCTGTAACAAGCGATTTGGAGCGTGACCGCGTGGTTGCTCAGAACGAAGTTGCCATCGACTCGATGCGTCATCAAAACGAGTTGAACAAAGAGATGTCGGGGCTGCAGAGCGTCGAGATGCTCAAGATGCAGATGGAGGACCAGCGCGAGCGCATGCGCATTCAGCGCGATGGCATGGAGGCCTTCCAAGAACAGCAGATTGCCGACGGCCGTTTCGGTCGCTCGCCCGGTATGATGGGCGGCGGCATGATGGGCGGTCAGCCTATGATGGGTGGTGGCATGACGGGCGCACCAGTCATGGGTGGCATGCAGGCTCCGCCGCCTATGCCCTCCAGTCAGTATCATGTCTATCTGGGCGGGCAGCAGTCGGGACCTTATGATGTGAACACGCTGCGGCAGTTTGCACAGCAAGGGGTGCTCACGGCTCAGACACAAGTGTGGACGCAAGGCATGGCACAATGGGCACCTGCAGGTACTGTTGCCGAGCTTGCCGTGCTGTTCGCGGCCGCACCGATGGGTGCAACCCCACCTCCCATGGGTGGCGGCACCCCACCGCCAATGGGTGGCGGAAGCACTCCGGCACCAACCTTATAACCTAAATCACAACATTATGTCACAAACCCTTAGTGAAATATTCGATACAATCAAGACAGCGCGTGAGGGATATGGCATTCTTGACTTGTTTCCCGCTGAATGTGACGGGTGGGACAGCATCCTGGATGAGGAGATTGAACTGACACCAACGTGGTGGATCAACGAAGAGCGGCAACGCCGTGGCACTGGAGTCCCTGTTGACCTGGGACTCTCAGTGCTGTGGTCGAGCCGCAATGTGGGAGCCGCCAGCGGCGAGTTGCCTGGCCTCTATGCGGGATGGGGTGATCATACTGGTCGGCAAATGTCAACCAATCCCGACAACTATCCCACATCCAACCCGCCTGATGACATCGGCGGCACCGAACATGACATCGCACGTGAGATGTGGGCTGAGACATGGCGTCTGCCCACACGTGCCGAGATGGAAGAACTCATACAGCAATGCCAATGGGTGTGGACTGTGATCAATGGCATTCCTGGAGCCCAGATCATTGGACGCAATGGTGCCAGCATCTTCTTACCGGCAGCGGGCGACCGATATGGCGACGGCTATGAAGATGCATACTTTTTTGGCCGATACTGGACCTCTGAATTGCGAACCGACAATGGCGAAAACCGCCGGGCATTCGCACTGGAGTTCAGCCAGATGGGGCCTGAGATTGTTTCGCTTGTTCGACACATGGGCATGAGCATCCGCCCAGTTTTAGAGAAATAGCACTCATGGAAATTATTACACTCAATTATATCAAAGACTGCATCAAGGCCTATGCCCAGCAACTCATAGAGACCGAGTCGACTGACAAAGCCATCTGGCAGCGTGAGGTAGAGCAAGCAAGGAACGATTTTATGGACTGCATGCGCATGATGAGTGCCATCTATCCCGAACTGCTGCAAGTCAACATGCCTGCGTTCATGGACGATGAAGACCTCAAGCACCTGGGTGAACGGTTGCAGGCCAATTCTGCCCGACGTTTCTCACTTGACTATCTGGCGACAGCCTGCCGGCTGACAGACGTTGTGAATGGTGACATCATCGAAACACCGGCATTTGTGCCCTGGCAGGACGAAAACAACGACAAACGAAATTTTGTTATCAACTACACCAACAGTAGCAAACGCGAGGCCAAAACAGCCTTGTGCACACTGGTGCTGAACATGATGTTGTCGTTGCCCGTAAATAAGGTGCTTCTCAACGTGTTCGACTTCAACATGTCAGGGCTGTCTGACGAACTCACAACGCGTCTGGAACCCGCACTGTTCCATGACGAGATTGTGTACAACTACGACACGGCAGGGCCAAGAATACGCCAGTTGCTTGAACACATGGCACAGGTGATGAAGAAGTATGGCGACCTTGTAGCCTACAACACCCGTCACCACGAGATAGCGATGCCCTATGAGATTGTCATCCTAAACTGTTATCCCTATAACCTGGATGGTTATATGACCGAACTGATGCCCCTCTTTGAGAATGGTCCCAAATGCGGCATCTACTTCATTGTGCTCAACAACACTGAGTTTTCGTTGAGGAACAAAGATGAGCAGCAACTGCTGGACATCGACAACTATCAGACGATAGAATTACCCGATAAGCCCAACGATGCTGCAATCATCAGTTACACGCCATTCAGCAGGATTCCCCTCATTGCTGCCGAGTGCTTTAACTACTTGAACAAGGAATGTCAAAAACAGCCCACTCGGCAAGTCGTCAAACAGGATTTCAACCGCGTGGCAAGCACTCCTTATGTGCCAGTTATGTCGGAACTGAGCGTGACAATCGGTGTGGATGTCGAGAGCAAAGAAGAAATTGTCGTCAAATTCAACTCCAAGGATTATCTTCACTCTTTCATCCTCGGTCAGTCAGGTTCTGGTAAATCTGTGTTGCTGAACAATATCATCACTTCGGCTATCAGCAAGTATGCCCCCGAAGACCTGATGCTCTATCTGATGGACTTTAAGGGTGTGGAATTTAACCGCTATAAGGGCATCAAGCACGCCAAAGCAGTGTTGGTGGACAATAGTGACCCGCAGATGACCCTGGAGATCTTGCGCGAACTGAAGGAAGAAAATCGCAAACGCGTGAAACTGTGGCAGGCCGAGGGCGTAGCGAATATTGACGGTTACAACAAGAAGCATCCTGACCAGCGAATGCAACAAATACTCTTTGTCGCTGACGAGTGTCAAGTGATGTTCAGCAAATCAGACGGCAGCAGTTTGGGATACAAAATGCAGCGCGAGATAGCCGATATTGTCAATATCATCGCAACCCAAGGCCGCAGCCAAGGCATCCACATGCTCCTGGCTACTCAGACGCTTGCCGAGACTGACATCTCAGGACAAGTGCTCAATAACTTGACCGAATGTTTCCTGCTCATGAGTGCTCCTGCCGACTCCAACTTGTTGGTTCCAGACAGTAGCGACTTGACCGAGAAGCAACCTGTGGGTGAATGTTGCTATTACCACAAGAAAGGCCTTGTGTCGCATGTGCAAACATTTTTTGCCAACGATGAAGAACTAGAGACAGCCATTAAAGCGTCACAGCAGAAGGCCCAAAACTGCGCCAGCAATGGTGGCGCTTACTTCCGTGGCTCAGCTATGTATTGGCTTGATGATGTTGACAGACAGCAAATAGCAATCATGAGCACCAAGAATCCAGTGGCGGTAATCGGACGCGACATCGGGCTCAATGCTCAACTCACTACAGTCAAACTCCTGCAAGACTTCAGCGAGAATATCTTGTTCTTCGGAGTGAACCGTGAAGAGCAAACTGTGGGTGTAGTGATCAATGCATTGATGTCACTGATGATATCCTACCGACAACTGGGCATATCGTGCGACTTTAAGGTGATTGATTGCTTAGATAGCGATGGGGCGTGTTATCGCGGCATACTTGAAGCAATGGAGGCTGATGGGATGTGTCAAATTGTAGAGCGCAGCCAGAGTGGCAGATTGCTGAAACAACTGGTTACAGACATCTGCAATCAGTGCGCCACCCCCACTATACTCACCATCATAGGCAGTGAACGATTTGCCGAGATGAAACGCAAGAATCGATTGCCTGATGAACAGCAAATTGACGACTTCGACCCTGAGAACGATGTCATTAGCATGGATTTTGGTTCACTAGATTCTCTCTTTGGAGATGGCAATAACCTGGATCCATCAAAAGTTAAAACCTTTCCTGATGCATTGAAATTTATCTTAGACGAAGGTCCTATGCAGGGAATTCATGTCTTGCTAGAAGTGGATAAACCTGAAAACATATTGTTTGAAGGTGAATACTGTTCGGATGCTACCGATAAATTTAACCATAAGGTCATCTTAAGGTCAGAGAACAAGTGTATCCTGCCCTTGCGATTTAGTGAAGACATTGATGTTGAGACCTTGTGTGAAGAAGAGGAACGCTTGCGTGCTTATTATTATCCTGAGAATGGTAAGCCACAGTTGTTTACACCTTATTTAATGCCCCAATCAATCGAAACTATTCATCAATAAATATCATGTGAAATGGGAATAGACAGTTCAATGAAAGATATCAACCGAGTGGAGACTTATGCTAAGAGTCTGCAGCAAGTCAGCCAACAGGTTGAACAAGTATTTGACAAACTCAAACGTCAGACCGACGAAATCGGGCAAAACTGGTCAGACTCGCAATTCAATGAATTCCGAGCCCAGTTCAACGAGAGCATAATCAAGCAAATAAAAGGAACTTGCGCTACGTTATTACGTTTGTCGGAATATACTAAAAAGCAATGTGAGTTCCATCGCATGGCGCAGCAACATAAACTTTAACTTGTGATGGCTTACTACGAATTCACTGCGAGCAGAGTGTCAGGGAAGGGCAATGGCATCTTCCCTGACACTCTGATTATTGATAATGATTTTGTGATTTATCGCAAGGCGCGTGTGATAGGTTACAAGGAGACGAAAATCAGGCTGAGCGCTGTGGGCAGCGTGTCGGTGCAGCAGCACTTGCTGTTTGCCGACATCGTCATCGAGTCAAAGGGCGGCAATGCGATTGTGGCTCGCGGTTTCAGCCGCAGTGATGCCCGCGAAATAGCCGATCTTCTCGAAGAATAAGGTTCATAGGACCCGCTGGAGATGGCTCTAATGGCCGGAGGCGGGCTGGCAACGTTCTAATCCTGTAACAGAAAGGTCTTGCGTTGCTTTATTAAATGAAGCGACTTATCATACATGCAAATCATTAAAGGTGAAATTTATAAATTAAGAAATCCAGAGAAAGATAATCAAACCAAAAAATAACTGGAAATGATTAAACAAATTATGCTTTCATTATGCGCTGTATTGCTGCCATTGGCATGTTTGGCGCAGCAATCTGTTGAGAGGGACTCAAAACAGGATAACTGTAGAGCTGAGAACGAAGTTTGTCAGCAAGATGCAATCTATCGTTCAGTTCAGCAACCGCCCGAGTATCCAGGTGGGCAAGATGCCTTAATGGATTTTTTGGCGCAAGAGATTCAATACCCCAAGGCAGCTAAAGAGAGAAATGTGCAAGGCAAGGTGGTTGTTGCATTTGTGGTCGAAAAAGATGGAAGCGTGAGTAATGTGAAAGTTGTGCGCTCGGTTGACCCTGATCTTGACGCAGAAGCGGTGCGCGTGTGTAAAACATTGGCCGGTTTCAAGCCCGGAAGACAAGATGACCAGATCGTGAGAGTGTGGTACATATTGCCAATTTCCTTTAAGTTACAACAGAATTCTTTATACCAAAGAGGCAGCCGAACCGCTTGAAAGGGAGTAGGCATAGCACAGGGGGAAGCCGAAAACCCTGCAATAGAGTAGGCAAAATGACAAATAGCAAAATGATGGCAAGAGAATGCAGAACGGGGACATGGCTGTTTCGCATCAATCCCTCTGACGACAGACAATTGCAGAGAGCAACTATTGGTGGGAGTTACAGCCTGCTATGGACCGCACCCAATGGTGAACGAATCTTAGACATCCACGCTCGTGGCGACGAGGTTGTGATTGAAACCGACCGCCACGACTATGTGCGGACTAAAAGTGGCAATGTGAACCTGCGTTGACAAAACGATAAAGACACACTGAAGGCATGGCGCCAAGAGCATGTTATGAATAGCTCTTGCGCCATTTTTTTCAAGACGATGTTATATCAACTACTCAAGTTTCTAGTGTAGTTAAGAAGTTAAGGAGTTAAAGGGAGTCAAGACGTAACTTTTAGTAGTAGAGAAGTAAGGTAGTAGGGTCGATACATTATATTGACAGCACACGCCCTCTCAGCAACCATGTAATGGCTTTACTACTTAACTGCACCACTACTTTACTACCCAAAAACTCCTTTAACTACCGAAAAGTAGCTACTTTAGAAAGTTAAATCAACTAGAGTTAGCCTACAACCACAATCATTCGAAGCTTATCCGTCGCTGAAAAGTCATGGCAATCAGGCAAACATTCTCAGAGAGCATGTCTTGCCGAAACCCCACATGGCCCCCACACTGGCAGTGCTATGTGGAGATGCCAGGTTTCAAATCACCCCATCAACCTTGCAGAGATTGGCTGAAAAATGTGCTGATTGTTTGGTAGAGTGGTGGAGATTAGGTAATTTTGTGGCAAATTACGCTAAAACGATTGCAATGATGAAGAAGTTGACTTGGTTGTGGTGCTTGGTGGCACTGGTGCTGGTGGGCTCGTGTGTGAGCGGCCAGGGTGAGAAGAAGGTGGCCTTTGTGCAGCACAAGGGCACAAAGCTCGTCATCGACGGGAAGGATTACAAGTTTGTGGGGACCAACTTCTGGTATGGTGCCATCTTGGGCAGTGAGGGCCAGGGCGGCGACCGCAAGCGGTTGTGCCAGGAACTGGACTCGCTGCACGCCCTGGGTGTGGACAACCTGCGCGTGCTGGTGGGCAGCGACGGCCCCCGTGGCGAGCAGGACAAGGTGGAACCCACACTGCAGGAGGCTCCGGGACAGTACAACGACACCATTCTGGCTGGGCTGGACTTCCTGCTCAGCGAGATGGGCAAGCGCGACATGAAGGCAGTG
>Ga0256407_10012943_pt1 | contig 11241 bp, 10 predicted proteins | sample RumenRJG_04DNA_FD_193489 | JGI IMG/M metagenome (GOLD analysis project Ga0256407, IMG submission 193489) | Bovine rumen microbial communities from Lethbridge, Alberta, Canada - RJG_04 | ecosystem: Host-associated > Mammals > Digestive system > Stomach > Rumen | place: Canada: Alberta... | reverse complement strand
CACATACGTACCTTCCGTCACTTCTAATTTTTGATATCTTTTATTCGTCATGTCGTCATGTCGTCATTACGACACTTTTAAATAATTTGCTCCTACTGCTTTGGCCGCCGCACCGTCTTTCTCTTCCCGGTCGCCTACGAACAACGTGGTCTTCGGATCGGCTTTTAGCGCTGCCAGCACTTTCTCTGCATAGGCTTTGGAGGGTTTGAGTCCGCCTAACTGCGGTGCGGTAAAGATAGCATCAAAACGGGCAGGATCGATACCCAGTGCCGTCAGTTTCTCCTCCACGCAGGCATAATCCGAATAGATGGCGGTCTGCAAACCCTTCGCCTTGCATTTTTCAAAGAAGTGCACGACTTCCTCCTTGCGAGGACAGGTGGTGCGTATCAAGTCCGTCATCGTTTGGAGATACACGTGCTTATGCCAACGGGTGGACACGATCCACCGCCATAACGGTCCTTTGCTGACACGGTCAATGATCATCAGCGGCAGGCACCACCATAAGCGGCGCACCATCCGCTTGGACAGACCCCGTTTATCGTAAAACGTACCATCCAGATCAAAGATAACGGTTCTTATGTTATTTAGTTCCTTCACCTTTCGCCTTTCTTCCTTCGGCCTTCGCCTTCTCTTTCGCTCTCCTGCGCCTCCGTTCGTCATACCGGTTAGCGCTGTTGAGAATGCCTTCGTAAACGGAATCGAAACCGGACTCCAGACGTTGCAACATGTTGAATTTCGACCGCCGTTTCTCGTCCTGCATCAGCAAGTTGAACTTGAACTGTCCGTCTCGGAAGCCGTCCTTCAGACAAGCGGCTTTGAATCGTGCATACGCGTTGGACAACAAGATATGCGTTTCCGGTTCATGGAGACGGAAGGACTGCCGTTTGGATTCGTATTCCAGATTGATATGCTGCAGTTTTTCGTCCACCACTTTCGTGAAGGCTTCCGCCTGCGCCTGTTTGATCTTCTCGTTCTCAAACTCGTAGTAGAAATGGTATTTGGACTCCTCCACATCGGCAAAGCCGACGAAGAACTTAGTCTTGATACCGGTCTCTTCCTCTGCCTGGTGCACAGCGTCCATAAACTGCGGCTCGTACAGTTTCTCACCCGTCATCGACACGATGCCGTTCACCTTACTGATCATATGCACGGTAGGCGTATTCTTGAACTTACCGCCCACTTCTACCAGGTCGTTCATGTTATACCGGTAGAGTCCGGAATAGGTGGTTACGTACGCGCAGTACCGTTTCCCGAGTTCCAGTTCATCAATCTGCAGGAAGTGCTTCCGGGGACTGCTTAGTTCACTCTCTTCCACGAACTCATAGTAATGGAACTGCGGGAAGAGCACCGACTCATTCGTATCGTCTAACGAAAAACCGAAACGGCATTCGGTAGCGATATAACCCAACTCCTGATAGAACGTCTTGTCCCAATTGAACTGATCCATGTACTTATCCATGTAGATCTTGGTGTTACCGCATTTCCAGGTGCTCAGGTATTGTAACCAAGGCCAGAAATCTTTCGGGTACAGATGCCCCGTTTCTGCCAGTATCTTCCGTAACTCTTCGGCTCGTTCGGGTCGCGGTGATATATATTCGTCCAACTCCGAGCGGATCTCGAACGGGATATCGAAAATATCGCTAATCGTACCCTTCTCGATATCGGAGATCATCTCCTCGGTGTTTTCGTTAAGGGCACGCAGCAACTCCAATATCGTCGATGGGTTCGCTGTCGCCCACAGCGTTACATCCCGGTGCTGCAAAGCCAGACGCATGAGCACGTAGTTACGCGTTCCATAATCGGGAATAGACATGACGGATGCCGGCGCCGTATAATGCTTCTTGATGATCTGCGGGATATCACGCACCAGCACACCGCTCACCGCACCGAACAAGGTTCCGTCGGGTGCATAGCCTTCGCATTCCTTACCTACGGTGGTGAAGATATGTCCGCCGAAGATACGGCTGCGATGCTTGACGAAGTTCCAGGTCCATATATGACTCATCTTGCCATAGACATCCTTGAGGTACTTATGCGTCATCGGGATCCATTTGGGTTCGGAGGTCGTACCGGACGTCGTAGCATACATATCCGGTTTACCGGGGAAGAGCACATCTTCCTCACCATGTTTATGCCGCTCCACATAGGGCCGTAAGGTCTCAAAACTGTCATTCACCGGTACGTACAAACGGTACAAGCGGAAGAAATCCTCGGCAGTGGTAGCACTGAGAATACGATCGAAATGATGCTCTTTTCCATAGACCGTGTCCCGAGAAATGGTCAAAATATCCCGTAAAGTCTTCTCGGCGATATGCCGTGGCTTGCGGCTCCAGAACTTCAGACGAACAGTCTGACTACCGCCTACCAGCCAAAGAATAAAATTGATCAGAAACGGGTACGGTAACGCCCTACCCTCGTTGTCCAAATACGGTTTTATTTTCTTAGCCATAAGCTATGTGTTTATTCCAAACTATTGATGTCCACCAACTTGTTCACGATGGCATAGATCGTCAAACCTGCCGTGGAATGGATATTCAACTTCCGACTGATATTCTTGCGATGGGTGATGACGGTGTGGGTCGAGATAAACAGCACCTCAGCAATCTCTTTGTTACTCAGTCCCTTCACGATCTGCACCAGCACATCTTTCTCCCGTTCACTCAACTCCTCTTGTTCGCCATTCGCCTTTCTATTTTCGCCCTTCGTCCTTCGTCCTTCTCCTTTCGCCATTAAAAGCGCCGGTCGCAAGATATCATCCTCGATGGCACAGTGGTCGGCAAAATCCAGTTCCGTATGCCATAGGTCATTCATCACGCTCAGCAGCGCATACGAGGTACCGGGATAGTATTTGATGATCAGGTTCTTGATCTCCGTCAGTTTATCGGTGATCCGTTCGTCGTCATGGGCATGCTCTTCAAACAAACCGGCATTCTCATGCTCGATATGCGTCTGAATCTCGGACACAAACTCATCGTAGCAACGGAGGATCAGCATCGGGATCTTACTGGACGACTCCGCCGGACGGATGGCGTCGATCAGGCTCTCCCGGATCTTCGGCAAACGGAAATCGAGGAAATAGGTATGGGCGTTCTTGAGGTACCGCTGCAGCGTTTCCAGATCGATATCTGCCGGCAGGGCTTTTTGCTTGAACACCTTATAATTCACGATAGCAAGGAAAGTAGGCGTATGCACACCATGCGCAGTACAGACCTGCTCGATGGTATGGTCCCCCACTCCCATCTCCAGTCCGAAACGACTGATAATCTGAATCGCATCTTCTTCATGCGCCATCAGATCGCATATCTTATCACTCTCCTGATACATAATCGGGTGCAAAGTTACAAAAAAAATATGACATACACAAGAGTGTATGCCATTTTTTGTAAAATTTGTACAATTTTAGAAATTGTACTTGGTCATAAGCTGCACGCGGTGGTTGGTCACCCAATGCAGACCGTTGGTGGACAGCGCATGCGCATCCAACGTACCGTCTCCGTACTGCACAGACGTGATCTCGTACTCCAGACCGAGTTGGAACTTACCTACCGTATAGAGCAAGGTCGGCGAGAGACGCCACATCTGATTCATCGCAGCCGAACGGGGATAGAAGAACTCCGCCTTCGTATATTTGCCGTCGCCATCAATATCGTACAGAGCCTCTTTGGTTCCGAAATTATGCACGTAGCCGCCAAACAGGATTCCCTGCAGTTTCTGCGGGTGCTTGTCTTCCTGTGCTCCTACTTTGCCTCCATAGACAATACTGATCCACGAGGTGCTGTGACGAATCGGTGTGTATGCATACGAGCCATCGGCATTGACTGCCTTGATACCGTATCCGCCGTACATATTCATGTGCTCGCCTGCTTCGGCAAAGATACTCTTTGCCTTGAAGGAGAACTCACCTTTCTTGTACTGCAGATAGACAAAGGGAGAAGCGGTGGTGATGCGATCTTTGACCGACACCTTGACCCCGCTGATAGAGCCTTGGTGGCGTGGGCTGATGCTCAACACATCGGCGCCGGCACGGAAGAGCCAACCCTTATCATGCACCGAGATTCCCAGATAGGCTTCGGGCGTTTTGCTGTACGCGATATACTCAGCCGAGGTGATGTTGTCCGGTCCAATCGAGAGGTACTGCATTTGCCACAGACCGGCTGCGGTCAAGGTGAAGTACTTACCCAGACGGGCATCCATCTTCACCTGCGGTGTACGGCTGAACGGACCGAACGGTGCACCCGAGTTCAATGCGATGGCGTCACAGAGGTCTGCTGCCATCGGGTGCCAAGCCTGACCAATCAACAGATCCACACGTGCATAGTCTTTACCCATCTTCAGACTGTCCCAACCCAAGGTCAGGTACGCCTGACGAAGACGGAACTGTGCCACACCGGACAAAGAGTGCGTCTGTTTGATGTTATCCGAAGTCTTGGTACTCAATCCTGCATAGAAATCGGCCTCAATCTTACCACCGAACTCCGTTCCACGCCATTGATAGCCGACGATATTCAGTCCCACGCGGGTCGTCAGACTCAGGAAACGGAACGTGCTCATCGCATTGAGGTCCTCACGGGGTACACCCGATGTCGCAGCTTCCGCCACCGTCTGGTTCCAACTCTCGTCCTTCGGCTGATAGTTATACAAGTCACCCGTTCCCGACCAACTCTCACGGCTGTCGTAGGTGAAGTAGTTACGGATAAACCCATAGGGTTTGAAATGCTGCTTGAGATGACTCTTCACTGCCTCTTTCTTCGCCTCTTTGTTCTCCTGTGCCGTCACCGGAACACAGATCAAAAGGCTAATAGCTAATAGCCAACTGCTAACATGTTTCATATCAGAACGGGAATAAGAGTAAAACACCATAACTGAGGGCTATACCGGTGATACCGATTATCAGACCCACTTTCATCATCTCGTTGGTCTTGATCAGACCCGTCGAGCAAGCAATGGCATTCGGCGGTGTAGAGATCGGGAAGAGCATTGCAAACGAGGTCGAAGCTGCGATACAAACGAGCAGGGTCGTCAGACCGCCAAAGGCCTCGAGACTCGACATATGCGCACCTACGATGGCCAAGATCGGCACTAAGAGGTTCGCCGCTGACGAGTTTGCGATGAAGTTAGACAGCAACCAACCTACAAGACCGGCGATGACAAGCACTACGATAGCGGACCATTCGCCAAACGGAATGGCATTCACCATGACGCTGGCCAACTCGGTTTTGTTCAGCGCGGTACCTAAGGCAAAACCACCGGCTACCATCCAAAGTACGTGCCAGTCCACTTTTGAAAAATCGTCGCGTTTGAAGATACCCAAAACGGCAAAGATAGCGAAGGGCAAGAGGGCGATGATGTTGGAGTTTAACTTCGTTAACTCACCCGTCATCCAGAGGAGGATCGTACCTAAGAAAGTAACGGTTACCACCCAGAAATGCCAATCTTTCTTCACATCTCCTTCGATCTTGATCTCAATCTTCTTGGCCTTGAACGGATAGAGGGTACGTAGTAAGAACCAGGCAAAAGTGATCATGATGATTACCACCGGCACCATACGCATCATCCATGCGCCGAAACCGATTTCCGTACCGCCCCAGATCTCTTCTCCGGTAGCCGGATCAATGATCTGTTCCTTTAACTGACCGATTGCAATGGCGTTAGGCGGTGTACCGATAGGTGTACCCAAACCACCGATATTGGCGGCAATAGGAATAGCCATCGCCAGACTCATACGACCACCACCGTCAGGCGGTAAGGTCTTGATGACCGGCGCCAGGAAGGCCAGCATCATCGCAGCGGTAGCGGTGTTACTCATGAACATGGACATCACGCTGATGAGCACTAAGAAACCCAATAAAACGTACTTCGGTTTGGTGCCGAAAGGCTTCAGCAAGACACGGGCCAGGTACAGGTCGAGACCCACTTTGCTGGCCGCAATCGCTAACACAAAGCCGCCCAAGAAAAGCATGATCGTCGGGTCCGCAAACGCGGCCATCAGGCTCTTGTAATCCACTAATTTACCCATCTCGGGCGTCGTAAATCCTTTGTTTGAAATGGCAAAAAGCAAGAGCACGATCGTGCTGACTGATGTTGCCCAAGCCGGGATGATCTCAAACATCCACATCATGGCAGCATACGCAAAAATAGCGACGGTACGCTGCTGAATCACCGTCAGGCCTTCAATCGGTATGAACCACAACGCCAGCACGGTTACGATCACCAAAGGAAGCAGTATCCAGTGCTTGATGCTGAATGAAGGCCGTTTGATTCGAATGTTAAAAATTTTCATTGTTTGTTATAATTTTTATACATTATATACGCTCCGAATGCGCCAAAACGGCACTTTTGGGCAAAAACGGCCGCAAAATTACAAAAAAATTCCCACATACGCAAGAGTATATGGGAAAAATAATTTGTCTTTTTAATATTTGCAAACTCAACCCTACAAAAAGCGTTTTTTTAGTCCTCATTTTTCTCTAAATCGTACCGAAAACCGATGTAGGCTTTCCATCCGGTGGTGGGTCCGCATACCATGGATGCATCGAAGTCAGCGCCCCAGGGATGAAAAGGATCCACGATGGACGGATCTTGCCGGAAATTGGTCATGTTCTCTGCGCCTACATAGATGCTGCAGGTACGGAAATACTTGGTGATCTGCGCCATGAGTTGCGGATACCAGGTGAAGGGTTGTTCAAACCCGTCCGGAACCCGGCTGACTCCGTTAAACTGCGCCGTGAGGTCAAATTGCCATTTCTTAAGCGGCGTCTGGTAACTCGTCGTGATGATGCCTTTGAAACGGTTCGTGAGCGCTTTGGTACGTAACCGGGCTATACCGTCGCTACCGATCGTGGTCTGCTTCACATCCGTATAACGGAAGGCAGCGGTCCAGGTCCATCCTCTGAGCACCTCCATTGACGCTTCGATCTGCGCACTGTGCGCAAACGATTTCGCGCCCGGCAGATCCGTCTGGTTGTAGAAATAGACGGCATGTTTGTCCCTATCCAAATCGACAATCAGCGAGTTCAGGAAATGCGTGTAGTAATACTCCATGCTCAGTTGCAGTTCCCGTTTTCCCATCGGGATATAGAAAGTCGTTGAGAGACCGGCATTCACCGCTTTCTCTTGTTCTAACTCATGCGTCATATGACTTATATCCGCAGGTGTGCCGTCAAAACGGTCGAAATACATCTGCCGATTGGAAGGCAGGATAAAGGCATTGTCCGAAAGCACGTAAGGAGTCCGGTACCCCATACCGACACTACCTCGGAGTGTCCACCATTCGAAAGGCGTATAACGGATATTCATTCGCGGCGTGAAGAAGAAACCATAATGCGGTGACCAATCCGCTCGCACACCGGCTACGAGACTCAGCATCTCGTCGTATTTGAGGTTATATTCGGCGAATAGACCCGGCACAACATCCAAATGGCTGAAATCGGTACCACTGACATAGTTTTGTCTGGACGCATTATACACACCCAGCCAATCGTAATAAAGATCCATATTTACGGACAAACCGGCAGTCAGACGGTGGTCATTATCCACTTCACCGATACCTTCAAAATTGCCTTGCCACATGGCGTTGATGTATGCATTCCACTCATGTGCCCGTCTGTGACGCAAACCGTACAGGTTATCGAGGTTATGGTAACTGAGTGCAGCGATGACGGCGATAGACGAACCGCTCTCCGGATCATAGACGTAGCCGTTCTTGATATATCCGTCTATGCGCCAAGTGTTGAGGTTGATGCGGTAGGGATTAGCAATCGAATCGGCTAACTGACCACCGCGACGACGGTCATACAGACCTCTTACAAAAGCCTGGAAGGTATAATCACCTTTACGCAACACCCATCGGTTCGCCAGGTTGGCATTTTGAATTAACGGCATATCGACGAACGAGTCCTTGTTGCCATCCATCGGCATGAAACTGCCGCCGTAATGCGCCAACACACCGGTGTATAACCGTTCGCCATTCGCCTTTAGCCTTTCGCCGTTAATCTCCCAACCGCCCATAAGGTTCGCTTCCGCCATCAGTTCGGAATTGAACATCAGGTTAATGGACAGCGGATTCTGGGTCTGCGGTTTGAGTAACTCCACGTTGATCTGTCCCGAAGTGGCTTCGTATCCGTTGACGACGGAGGACGTACCTTTACTCACCTGAATCGACTGCATCCACGGACCGGGGATATACTCCAGACCAAAGGTCTGCGCCAGGCCTCTGACGGCAGGAGTGTTCTCCTGAATCAACTGCACATACGTACCGCTCAGACCCAACAGACGGATCTGCTTGGCACCAGTCGCCGCATCGGCATACGCTACATCGACAGACGCATTGGTTTCAAAAGCTTCGCTTAGGTTACAGCACGCCGCACGGCAGAGTTCGTCGGAGTTGAGTTTCTCCGTGTCAAAGGCTTCGGTACGGCTCTTCACCTTCCCTTTCTTACGCTGCACAACGGTGACCTCCTCCAGTTGGAAGTCACTCGCCTCCTGCGCGTACGCGGGTACGCATAAAAGAATTATAAGGAATAGATAGATGCTCCGTCTCATGGTTGCTTCGTCTGCTGTTTATCTGTTTTCTGTTCACCGCTGTCCAGCACGGTAGCGGGTTTCTTGATGCGTTCAAAGGCCTTGAGCAGTGTCTCCAAGTCCGTCTTGGCGGCATCGAACGTGACGGTAACGGTCTTGCTTTTCAGATCGCAGATGATATCCTTCACGCCTTTCTCAAAGGCGATATTCTTCATGATCTTATCGCAGCATCCCTGACAATGCAGGTCGCAGGAAAGCACCACCGTCTGCCGCTCCGCCTTAGCAGCATATATCCCGATAAACGGCATTAAAGCTACTATCAAAACAATGATTTTTTTCATAATTTTAGTCACAATATCAAAATCGGCTGCAAAATTACTGCTTTTAAAGCACATATGCAATACCTAAAAATAGGGAAAATGCCAATAAACACCAAAAAAACGCACCCGAAGTGTAATGAACCCCAAAAGTTTTGTGTTCAACTTTTGGGGTTCATTACATAAATTAGATTGTTTTTAGTTGTATATTTAAATTATTTTTATTATCTTTGCACTCGATTTGACATCTAAGTATGGAATAAGGCCGATTTTTAGTTGGTGATTGTACACCGTGATTAACGTTCTGTCCCCATACTTATACATCTAAAAACTGGATAGTTCATTGGGCATTGACCCCGCATTCGCAACGATAGTGTTCAGATGTATCGATGTTTAATCAAAGCAATAAATCATTTAACATTATGACCTACATTGGTATTGACGTTAGCAAGGATTCGTTCGTAGCAGCTTATCCTAAAAAGAGTGGTTACTCCACTAAAACTTTCTCTAACACCACTAGTGGTGTGCGCCAGTTTATTACATCTCTTCCTGAGGATTGTCACTGCGTGATGGAAGCAACCGGAAACTACAGCATGCTCCTCCTCTATCTGCTTCAACAGGCCAACATTACCGTTAGTATGGAGAATCCGCAGAAGATTAAGCATTTTGCTCGTGCTATGTTGTCCACTACCAAGACAGACGAGATAGATGCTAAACTGATTGCTATGTATGGCGAGAAAATGGAGCCTAGACCCTACAAGATTCCCTCTGAGAGTATTATTCTGCTTAAGCAGAAACGTACTGTCCTTAGGCAACTTAAGAAGCAACTCGCTGCTATGATCAATCTGCAGCATGCTCTATCTGTCTTACCAAAACAAGATCCTACTGCTAAGGTCGCTACCGAGCAAACCATTAAGTTCCTCCGTAAGCAAATCTCTAAATTAGAGGATGAGATAACTAATCTATCTAATAAAGAGTTTAAGCGCCAAATGGAGCTTCTCACTTCCATTAAAGGCATTGGCGAAAATATCGCGTCTGCTCTCATAATGGCTACCGGAGGCTTTACGTACTTTAGCAACGCTAAACAGATCTCGCGGTTCCTGGGACTATGTCCCACTTACCAGCAATCAGGTACGTCAGTTAATTTCAAAGGTCACATTAATCGTAATGGTGATGCACATCTACGCAGTCAACTATATGTTATTGCATTCTCTTCTATAAGATTCAATACTGCATGCAGAGAAACCTACGAACGTTTGCGTGCTAAAGGCAAATCAGGCAAGGTTGCCATTGTTGCTGTCGCTAACAAACTTATTCGTTTAGCTTTCGCTGTCGTGACTAACAATCGACCTTATATAGATGGATATGTACCAACATTAGCGTAAAAAATCATTTTTTTGTCACTTTTTTAATATAGTTCGTTATTGGGGTAATGGGTGTAAAAAGGCCGAAAAGGAGGCAAATCTTCAAATAAATTTGATTTTTCTCTGGAAATCCTTGTATATTCCAAATTTTTGTTGTACCTTTGCAGTCGCAAAGGTTTAACAAGATAAATGCAGCAACCGAATTTGTATATTATTGCAGGTCCGAACGGGGCAGGAAAGACAACGGCATCCTATAACTTGTTGCCGGAGATCCTGCATTGTACGAACTTTGTGAATGCAGATGAGATCGCACATGGTTTATCGCCTTTTGCGCCGGAAACGGTACCTGTTCAAGCTGGTCGAATAATGTTGGAGCGTATCGAAGAATTGTTGCCGCAACGCGTGGATTTTGCGATCGAGACGACACTTGCCACGCGTTCGTACGTACAACTCGTGCGGCGTGCGCAGGCGTTAGGATATAAGGTACACTTGATTTTCTTCTTTTTGGAGAACGAGGGACAAGCCATCCAACGTGTAGCACAACGCGTGAGTAACGGTGGGCACAACATCCCCGAAGACGACATCCGTCGGCGCTTCAAACGCGGCATCTATAATCTAATCCATTTATATATGCCGATTTGCGATAGTGTGTTGGTGTATAATAATGAAAAAACACCTGCTAAACTCGTTGCCAGAACGAAAAATCAGAACGATGATATAGAACTGATTGAACCGGAAATGTGGAACCAATTATTGCTAAAGATATGAGCGAACGTGAATTAGAAGCAAAAATTTGTCAAGGTTTAAAAATTACTCATCGTAAAATCGTTGAGGAGCATCGTCGCAACAACCAGCCGCTCATTTTTAGTGAGAACGGTAAAGTTCAATACGTCGATCCGTTTACGGTGGAGATATAAAGAAAAGAAAGAACTATTATGACTACTTTATCACATAAGGAAAAAGAGGCAATTATGAAGGACATGAAGTCTTTCGATGAGCCTATGCCGGCAGTCGGTATCTTTTGGTATGATGCAGAGGAA
>Ga0256407_10012941_pt1 | contig 11242 bp, 5 predicted proteins | sample RumenRJG_04DNA_FD_193489 | JGI IMG/M metagenome (GOLD analysis project Ga0256407, IMG submission 193489) | Bovine rumen microbial communities from Lethbridge, Alberta, Canada - RJG_04 | ecosystem: Host-associated > Mammals > Digestive system > Stomach > Rumen | place: Canada: Alberta | collected... | reverse complement strand
AACTACCAGCTCGACGTCTGGCCCATGACATCCATCTGGCCGTCAGTCGCTCAATAGAAAAGCATTATAGATACACGTTACGGAATGCACCGGGGGAGAAAGCAAGAGAAAGCATCACGTTTTTCTTTGCTTTCCCCCCGTTCTTGTAGTATGGGCTTTTTATTTGGATGTTTCGGAATTTTTTCGTATATTCGCAGCCGTAAAGACAATTTGTTCATATTTACGAAAACTGTGTACTATGCGAAATAATGGTTTACTCCTTATTATAGTATTAAGTGTGACGCTCCTGCTGGCGGCATGCAGCTCGGGTTCGCGCTATCATATAGCAGTGCTGCAGTGCTCGGTGGGCAACTGGCGCTTCCAGCTGAACAACGAGCTGATGGCAGCCCAGCACCTGTTTGAGGAGGACGTGGAGGTGGAGATTGTGAACTGTTTCGACCGCTCCGACGTGCAGGTGAGGCAGATAGACAGTCTGTCGATGGGCGATGTTGACCTGCTGGTGGTGGCTCCCAACGAGTATGATGAGGTGGCTCCCGCCCTGAGGCGCGCCAAGGAGCGCGGCGTGCCCGTGATCTTGTTCGACCGCAAGGCCGACACGGACGACTATACCGCCTTCATCGGTGGTGACAACGTGGCGGTGGGCCGGTTGGCGGCCACCTGTGCCGCCCAGCTGGCCGCGCAGACAGTGAACCATAACGTGCTGGAGATTACCGCCCTGCAGAGCACATCGCCCTCGCGCGACCGCCACAAAGGCTTCGAGGAAGGCATGGCGCAGCATGCGGATGTGAATTACGAATGCATCTTCGGCAACTGGGACGACCACCATACGGACACCATCATGAGGGAGGCGCTGAAGAGCGACCGGCGGCCCGATGTGGTGTTCTGCCATAGTGACTTCATGGCGCGCGGTGCCTCGTGGGCCGTGAAAGACGCAGGACTGGAGGGACAGGTGAAAATCATCGGTGTGGACGGCCTGCCCGGTCCGGGCGAGGGCATAGAGGGCGTGAAGCAGGGCTGGCTGGCAGCCACATGTGAGTATCCCACCCACGGCGAGAGAATAGTGCGGCTGGCACTCGACATTCTGGAGGGCAAACCCTACAAGCGCGACAACATTCTGCAGGGCATGCTCATCACGCCCGAGAACGTGGACATGGTGGCACTCTACAGCAACGAGCTGCAGCGGCAGAACACGCATCTCGTGACCATACAGGGCAGGCTGGAGCAGTATTTCGGCTTGTACAACGCACAACACAAGATGATATGGGCTGCCGTGGCAGTCATTGCCATGCTCATTGCTGCCGTGCTGCTCATGTGGCGCGGTGCCATGCAGATACGGGCTGCCCATCGCCGGCAGAAAGCGCTGAACGAGGAGCAGAAGCTCTTCTATACCAATGCCAGCCACCAGCTGAAGACGCCGCTGACGCTGATTGCAGGGCCGGTGAGCCAGCTGCAGCAGCGGCAGACCCTGAAGGGAGAAGACCAGGAGCTGCTGGAGATTGCGTGGCGGAACATCAGCCAGATGGAGAATGTGCTGTCGGACGTGCTCAATTTCGGCAAGGACAACAGCGTGATGGCCGTCGACGACCATTCGGTGCAGGCTGCGATGCAACAGTCGGCGGCTCTCGTGGAGAAGGAGCACCTGGGCATGCTGAAGCAAGAAGACACGGAGGAACTGTCGAACATCCTGATAGTGGATGACAATGCCGATATGCGCCACTACTTGCGCACGTTGCTGGCGTCGCGCTTCTACGTGCTGGAGGCGCCCGACGGACAGAGTGGTCTGAGACTGGCGCGCGAGAGTGTTCCCGACATCGTGATCTCTGACGTGATGATGCCGGTCATGGACGGTCTGCAGTTCTGCAAAAACCTGAAAGAGGACTTCATCACCAGTCATATCCCCGTCATCCTGCTGACAGCACGCAGCACGGAAATCCAGCAGATGGAGGGCTATGAGCATGGGGCCGACGCATATATGACGAAACCCTTCCGTGCCGACCTGCTCATCAGCCGCATAGACAACCTGTTGCGCAGCCGGCAGCAGTTGCAGACCCTGTTCAAAGAGGGACAGCCAGCCGACAAGCAGGTGAAACTGACCACTCAGGACAAACTCTTCCTGGACCAGCTGCGCAACGCAGTGAGGGAGAGAATGGCAAACCCGAAACTGAAGATGGACGACCTGGGCGACGAGTTGGGCATCAGCCGCGTGCAACTCTACAGGAAGGTGAAGGTGCTTACAGGCCTGTCGCCCGTCGATCTGCTGAAGCAGATGCGCCTGGAGCGGGCCAAGGTGCTGCTGAACAGTAGCACAAAGACCATTTCGGAGATAGCCTACGAGGTGGGCTTCAGCACACCCAGCTACTTCACCAGCTGCTTCAAGAAACAATATGGAAAACTGCCCATGGAGTTACGAGCTTCATCAAGTGATAAGTGATAAGTGAGAAGTGACAAGTATGATTACCTTTGTTGTTAGTTGAGAACTGAGAGTTGAGAGTTGAGAACTGAGAGTTGAGAACTGAGAGGTATGATTACCTTTGTTGTTAGTTGAGAACTGAGAGTTGAGAACTGAGAGGTATGATTACCTTTGCAATTGCGCCAAACTGCCCAAAGGATGTCAAGGCTCAAAGTTCGAAATTCTCGGAGTATTCAGAATTCTCAGAATACTCGGAATATTCAGAATTCTCAGAAACTGCTAACTAACAACACGCCCCAAAGCTATTGTCTTCACTCCTACACTCCTTCACTCCTACACTCCTTAAAACTTCTCCCTTCTCCCTTAGAAAAAGTCTCTTCGTTCTCAACACCCAACTCTCATATTTCTTGGAATATATCAATATTCGTATAGACTTTGTCAATATTGTAACATGTATCATTTTTTATAGTGATGGAACGATAAATTCTATTTTTTTGCGCGTTAGGTTACTACTTTTGCGGTAGATTTTTACGCATCTATTAACTAAAAACGCAAAAAATGTACATGGAAAAACTGAAGAAATTCCTCATGAGCGTCATGCTCATCTTTGCGGGTACTATATGTATGTACGCGCAAACGGAAATTACGGGAACGGTGGTTGATGAGCTCGGCGAGGGTGTCATCGGTGCCACTGTGAAGGAAAAGGGGACCAGTAACGGAACGGTTACCGACCTTGACGGTAACTTCAAGCTGAAGGTGGCCGAGGGTGCTACGCTCGTAGTGAGCTACATCGGCTACGACAACATCGAGGTGCCCGCCACTCCCGGTGTGAAGATTCAGCTGAAGGAGACCGCCTCTGAGCTGGCCGAAGTGGTGGTGACGGGTTATCAGACCCAGCGTAAGGCCGACCTGACCGGTTCGGTGGCTGTGGTGAAGACCGACGACCTGAAGACCAGCAGCGACACCGATCCCATGCGAGCCTTGCAGGGTAAGGTGCCCGGCATGACCATCACCAGCGACGGCTCACCTGTCGGTGCCGGTACGGTACGTATCCGTGGTATTGGCTCATTCAATTCGTCGCAAGACCCGCTCTTTATCATCGACGGGGTGCCTACTACTACGAACCTGAACACGCTGAACATGAACGATATCGAGTCGATGCAGGTATTGAAGGATGCTGCCTCGGCCTCTATCTATGGTAGCCGCGCTGCCAATGGTGTGATCATCATCACCACCCGTTCGGGAAAGAAAGGCGACAAGGTGAAGGTGGACTTCTCAGCCAATGTTACAGCCCAGTTCTACAATTCGCAGACGATGATGAAACTGTCTGACTCGAAAGAGTATGCCACCGCCATGGCACAGGCAGCCATGAACGACGGTCTGGACCCTGTGGCCTATGCCTCTAACTACGGTCTGAACCTGAACGCTCCGGTGGGCACGAAAATCCGCGCCTTCAACCCTGCTACCGGACAGTACAACGAGTACACCGTGAACGGACTCTACGATGGATACCTGAACTCGAAACGCACCATGCGCTATAGCGATACCGACTGGCTGGACGCCATCTCGCGCACAGGTTTCAAGCAGAACTACGACCTCTCGGTGTCGGGCGGTACGGAGAAATACACCGTGCTCTTCTCTGCCGGATACAAGAAGAATGCAGGTATTCTGAAGTACACCGACTTTGAGAGCATCTCGGGACGTCTGAACACCACCTTCCACGTGAACAAGCTGGTGACCATCGGTGAGAACCTCACCATTACCTACTCGAACCAGGTGGACTGCCGTCCGCTGGAGAACGCACTGAAGATGTCGCCCACACTGCCCGTCTACGAGGAAGACATGGAGACCTTCTCGGGTCCGGTAGGTGGCATGAGCGACCGTCAGAACCCGCTGCGAGAACTCTACCACAACCGCGACAACCGCCTATTCATCTGGCGTATCTTCGGTAATGCCTTCGTCAACGTGACACCGTTGAAGGGCCTCGTGCTCCGCTCGAACTTCGGTATCGACTTCGATGCCGGAAACATCCACTCGGTGGGTTATACCTTCCACTCAGACGTGGTGAACAACGACACACCGTCGACCACCGTGTCGCAGGCTAACGACATGAAGTGGACATGGAGCAACACAGCCAACTATAACTTCACCATCGGCGGCGACCACAACTTCGTGCTGCTGGCAGGTCTCGAGCTGTTCCACCAGAACCGCACCGACTTCTCGGCCTACGCACAAGACTTCGCCCTGGAGACCTACAACTACATGTGGCCCAATGCCGCCACCGGTATCGACCGTGCCACTGGTATCGACGAGGGCTACAACCTCGTGTCGCTTTTCGGTAAGATTGACTACAACTGGAAAGACCTGCTGCTGGCCTCGTTCACCATCCGTCGCGACGGTTCGAGCCGCTTCGGTAAGAACAACCGCTACGGTACGTTCCCTGCCGTGACGCTGGGTTATCGTCTCTCGCAGCACTTGAATGCTGAGTGGATTGACGACTTGAAGGTGCGTGCCTCATGGGGTGAGACGGGTAACCAGGCCATCTCGAACAACGCCCGCTTCGGCCTGTTCGTGGCTGACTATGGCGACGACCGCGTCACCTCGACGGCTTACGACCTGCGCCTGATGGGTTCGGGCATCTTCCCCTCAGGATTCCGCAGCATTCAGACTGCCAACAACGACCTGAAATGGGAGACCACCGAGCAGTACAACCTCGGTCTCGACTACACCTTGCTGAGAAACTCACTCTACGGAACTGTCGACCTGTACCTGAAGAAGGTGAAGGACATGCTCATCTCTCCTGCCTACCTCGGCTCGATGGGTGAGGGTGGTGCCACCTGGTCGAACGGCCCGTCGCTGCAGAACTGGGGTATGGAGTTTGCCGTTGGCTACCGCCACACCACCGAGTACGGACTGCGCTACAATGTGAACGGCAACCTCGACTTCTTCCGCTCGAAGGTGACCTATCTGCCTGCCACCACCACAGGCTCGTACGCACACACCGCCACAGAGAACCTGGTGGAGGCCAAGGTGCCTTACGGCTCTATCGTGGGTTATGTGGTCGACGGACTCTACCAGAATCGTGAGGAGGTGCTGGCCTCAGGACAGGAGAACGCACGCGTGGGCGGACTGAAATATGCCGACCTGGATGGTAACGGCGTCATCGACTCGCGCGACCAGACTTGGATCTTCAACCCGGTTCCCAACTTCTCGTGGGGTTTGAACGTAGAACTGGGATATAAGGACTTCGACTTCACCATGTTCTGGCAGGGTGTGCAGGGAGTAGACGTGTACAACGGACAGAAGTTCCAGACCGACTTCTACTCGCTGACCGATGCCGGCTCGAACAAGGGTAACCGCATGCTGGGCGCATGGACGCTCGACAACACCAGCTCTACCATTCCCGCCCTGACGACCAACAATACAGGCGACGAGGGTCGCGCCTCTACCTACTTTGTGGAGAACGGCTCGTATGCCAAGCTGCGCACACTGCAGATCGGCTACAATGTGCCCGAGCGCTATCTGAAGAAGCTGAACATGTCGCGCGCACGCTTCTACGTGTCGGGCAACAACCTGCTCACCATCAAGTCGAGCGACCTGACCTGCTCTGACCCTGAGAATCCCAACTGGGCTTATCCTAACAGCACATCACTCTCGTTTGGTCTGCAATTGGGCTTCTAATATATATGGTAATGTAAAACAAATAGATAAGTACAGATATGAAAAAGAACATCATAAAAATCGCAGTTTTCATGCTAACCGCACTCCCTCTCGTGGGAGTGGGAGGATTGCTTACCTCCTGTGACGACTTCATCGATGTGGAGCCCAAGGGTGTCATCGACGAGAAACTGGCTGGCTCACAGCCCGAGGAGATGGTCACCGCTGCCTATGCCATGCTGGGCAACTGCTGGTATACCTATCCCTTCAACCTCTGGCCCTATGGCGATGTCTCCAGCGACGATGCCCTGAAGGGCGGCTCGGGCACCACCGACACCGGCTATCACCCCATGGAGGTGTGGTCGACACTGACCTCTACGCCGGGCGAGCTCGACGAGCTGTGGTATCGCCTGTTCTGTAACATCTCACGGTGCAACCGCGCCCTGGTGTCGCTCCGCGACTATGGCGAGAGCAAACTGGGAGCCGACCTGACCCGTCAGCGTGAGGCCGAGGTGCTGTTCCTCCGCGCCCACAGCTACTACAAGCTCATCCAGATGTTCCGCAAAGTGCCCTGGGTCGACGAGCAGGTCTACGAGAATAATGCCCAGGAGCAGACCCGCAACGACGAGTTTACCTACGAGGAGCTGATGCAGAAAGTCATTGCCGACTTCCAGACCGCTTTCGACGTGCTGCCCGCGACGCAGGCAGAGGGAGGCCGCGCCAATAAGATTGCAGCCGCCAGCTATCTCGCCAAGTGCTATCTGGTGCTCGCATGGGGCGACGGCTACGAGGCAACGACAGGCGTCGGCCATATCAATCAGGAGTACATGAACAAGGTGGTGGAGTACACCGATGTGGTGAAGAACTCCAATTACGGCTACCTCGAGGACTTCGGCGACATCTTCCTGCCCGAGTATAAGAACTCGAAGGAGAGCATCTTCGCCGTGCAGACATCCGACAAGGCCGACGACAACACCAACTTCGGACGTGCCAACTGGTCGAACATGCTGAACGGATGCTGGGGCATCTGGTCGTGCGGCTGGGACTTCCACAAGCCCACACAGAACCTTGTTAACGCCTTCAAGACCAAGGACGGTCTGCCCATGTTCGACGACTACAACAAGGTGACTGCCTATCCGCAGATGGGCGCTCCGACAAGTCAGAAGTGGGATCCGCGCCTCTTCCACACCGTGGGCATGCCTACATTCCCCTACAAGTATGAGGCTGAGTACACCATGACCAAGGACAATTCGCGCACACCTAACACTTACGGCTACTACACCTCGCTGAAGGAAGTGCCGCAGCGCTCGAAGGGCGAGACCTACGACTCGCCGTGGCAGGCCTTTGCCATGAACGACTATGTATTCCGCTATACCGACGTGATGCTCATGCGTGCCGAGGCACTGGTCGAGCTCAACCGTCTGAGCGAGGCCCGTACCATTATCAACGATATCCGCCAGCGTGCCAAGAACTCAATAGGCAAGCACATCAGCTATGCGGCCGACCAGTGCGAGATAGCACTCTATCCCGAGAGCTACTTCCAGACCAAGGATCAGGCCCGCCAGTGCCTCCGCTGGGAGCGACGTCTGGAGATGGCCATGGAGAACGGACGTTTCTTCGACCTGCGCCGCTGGGGTATCGCCTCGCAGACACTCAACAAGTTCTTTGAGACTGAGCAGAACGTGGAGTACGACGGACAGACTTATGCACAATACTACAAGGATGCCCACTTCTCGGCAGGCAAGAACGAGTATTATCCTGTGCCTTACAACCAGCTCTACTATGTTCCTGGCCTCTACTCGCAGAACACGGGATATTGATAGTTAACAGTTGGCAGATAACAGATAACAGTTAGCAGTTGACTGATGATAGAAAACAGAAAACAACAATAATAAAGAATATCGTTATGAAAGCATTATATAGAATCCTTCTCGCTTGTCTGGTATGCAGCACGGTTTGCGCAGCCCTCACAAGCTGTCAGGACAAGGACATCGACCGTAGTGACATGGTGCTCAAGGCTCCCGATGCATCGCAGATTACGGGTACGCTCTCCGGCGACGACTATATCTGGTCTTGGCCCACACTGAGCAGCGGACTGAGCATGCAGGTGATGATTTATCGCAACGGAACACTGGCTGGCAGCGAGACCGTCTCGGGCACCAGCTACACTCATGCCGGCATTCCCACCAACGTGGCTTACGAGTATGTATTCAAGGTGACCGACGGTACCAACCTCTCGCAGGGAGTCGTCAAGCAGTATACCCGCGAGGGTGCCACCAGCATCACTGGTGTGCAGATGCGGCAGATCGACAAAACCGGCGGCTACGATGCCCTCGTTGAGTGGAGCAAGGCTGTCGATGCCGACAACATCAAGTTCACTGCCACCAACGGCCGACAGACCATCAGCGAGACACTCCCCGGCACTGCCACCAGCTACACCATTGCCAACGTGCAGACCGGCGACACCTGGAACGTGACCATCGTGGCCGTGAACAGTAAAGGAACGTCGACCGCCACCAGCTCGTCGCTGCGCATTGGTAAGACTGCCATCGGATTCCTCTCGGTCTATCCCACACCCGAAGAGCTCATCGCCAATGGCGACGACGACGAGGCATCAGCCTGGCTGTGGCTCCACGACACCTATCCCTCGGCCCAGTACGTCTATTTCGGTAACATCACCAGCGCTGCCGACCTCGATCCCTTCCGTGTGCTCTTCTGGCTGCGCGACGTCGAGGACGTAGGCGAGGACGTCATCTGGGGCATCCCGCAAGTAGTGGCTGATGCCACACCCGCTGTCCGCCAGTGGTATAAAGATGGCGGCAGCATCCTCCTGTGGAGCCATGCCACCACCTATGTAGGCCACCTGGGACGTCTCGATCTCGACATGCTGAAAGGCAACGACCATAGCTTTAACAGCTTCCATGGCGGCATCAACAACGACACATGGGCCATGGCCGTAGAGCTCAATCCCGACCATAAGTTCAAGAAAGACCACTCGTCGCACCCCATCTTCAAGGGACTGGAGGTTCGCACCACCAACGACACGAAGCTCATCAACTTCAAGGGTCCGGGTTGGACCGAAGACCACAACTGTCTGTTCTTCAATATTCCCTGGGTACTCACCGGCATCGGCAACCAGGAAGAGGCTTGCTACACCAAGACCACCGAGACCTTCGGCATCTATCCCATCGGCACCTGGGACAGCCAGATATGGTGGGTCAGCCAGCTCAACGTCTGGGAGGCCCAGCAGGGCAACACCGATTTCAAGGGTACCATCCTCTGCATTGGCAACGGCGGCTGCGAGTTCTCGATGAAGAACCTCGACGGCACACCCGACAAGAGTGCGCATCCGAAGAACAATATCTATCAGGAGAATGTGCTCACGCTCGCTAAGAACTCACTGGAATACCTGAAGACCCGCTAAGGCCTGACGGGAAAAGGATAGTAATGATAAAAAACGAATAATAATGAATGTTTTTATGAAGAGAAATAAGTTTACGGGATGGGTGAGCTGCTGCATGGCAGCCACCGCCATCCTCTTTGCCTCCTGTTCGAAAGACGACCTGGGACTGCAGTACAACGCGCTCATCGACGACCCGCAGTCTGAGGAGCCCACCAATCCCGACACGCCCGTCACACCTCCATCGTCGGGCTACAAGGAGCAGTATCGGCCGCAGATTCACTTCACTCCTGCTCAGAACTGGATGAACGACCCCAACGGCATGGTCTATGTCGACGGCACCTACCATCTGTTCTATCAGTACAACCCGCAGGGCAACTCATGGGGTAACATGTCGTGGGGACACGCCACGTCGCCCGACATGATCAACTGGACTGAGCAGCCCGTGGCCATGCTGCGCGACGAACTGGGCGACGTGTTCTCTGGCTCGGCTGTCATCGACAAGAACAATACCGCTGGTTTCGGCCAGAATGCCATGGTGGCCATCTATACCGCCAGCGGTGAGCGCCAGCAGCAGGCTCTGGCCTATTCCACCGACGGGGGCAAGAGCTTCACCCGCTACAATGCCAACCCCATCATTGCTAACACCTCGATGCCCGACTTCCGCGACCCGAAAGTGTTCTGGCACGAGGGCACCAAGCGCTGGATCATGGCGCTGGCCAAGGGCTGGGACTATTCAGCAGAGTTCTGGGGCTCCAGCGACCTGAAGAACTGGACCCGTCTGAGCGAGTTCCGCATCGACCGCATCGGCTGCAATCGCGGCCAGTGGGAGTGTCCCGACCTCATCCCCTTCGGCAACAAGTGGGTGCTCATCATCAGCGTCAACCCCGGTGGCCCCGTGCTGGGTTCAGGCACCATGTACTTCGTGGGTAACTTCGACGGCACCACCTTCACCGCCGACAACCTCGACTATCCCCTGTGGCTCGACTATGGCATGGACAACTATGCCGGCGTCACATGGTCGAATACCGGCGACCGCAAGATGCTCATCGGATGGATGAACAACTGGAGCTATGCCGGCGACGTGCCCTGCTCACCGTGGCGCTCAGCCATGACGCTGCCCCGCGAGCTGAAGCTGGGCGAGTATGATGGCAAGCCTCTGCTCTGTTCCACCGTTGTGAAGGAGATCGAAGGCATTGCCGAGTCGTGGCAGGACGTCAGTGGCAGCTTTGCCGCCGGCGATGCCTACCAGCTGCGCGTCACAGTTGCCCTCGACCAAAACACCACCATCGCCCTGTCTAATGCCACCGGCGAGAAATACGAGATGGAAGTGCTGGCTATGGAGCGCAAGTTGCTGGTGCGCCGCTCTGGCCAGACCGGCAGCAAGGACTTCAACGGCTCTTTCTCCATCCCCTCGATGCAGGCACCGTTGTGTGTCAACGGCAACAGTGTGACCCTCGACATCTTTGTCGACCAGTCGTCTGTTGAGGTGTTCACTCAGGAGGGCACCATGGCACTGACCAACTTGGTATTCCCCTCGAGCATCTACAATCAGTTGTCGGTAGAGGGAGCAGCTGCCGAGTGCCAGGTGCACCAGCTGAAGCGGATTTGGAAATAATGATAGGTTGAGAATAATGATGGTTAGTTTTTTTTCATAGTACGAAAGGTATTAGGTAAAAAAAAAGATGGATGAACGGAATGGGGGTGCCCGGGTTGGGTACTCCCATTTCTTTACTTTCGAGATTGAGCTCACTCACATGGGGCATACCCGTCAG
>Ga0256407_10012940_pt1 | contig 11243 bp, 9 predicted proteins | sample RumenRJG_04DNA_FD_193489 | JGI IMG/M metagenome (GOLD analysis project Ga0256407, IMG submission 193489) | Bovine rumen microbial communities from Lethbridge, Alberta, Canada - RJG_04 | ecosystem: Host-associated > Mammals > Digestive system > Stomach > Rumen | place: Canada: Alberta | collected... | reverse complement strand
CCAAGGAGGGTGATGTGCCTTGCCTCACGGAAATAGACCACATACGACATGGCTGGAAGGCATAGCAGGCAAAGTAAGTGGACGCCCACCGACAGCCCCGTGATATAGGCGATGAGGACAATCCAACGGTCACTCGGTTGTGTGCCTGCATTCACCATGGCTTGGCCATCGGCTTGCCGGTCTTCGTCCCATTTTAGGATGAGCCAGAACATCAGGGCGGTGAGAAAGCTGGAGAAGGCATAGACCTCGGCCTCTACAGCCGAAAACCAAAAGGTGTCGCTGAAGGTGTAGGCAAGGGCTCCCACTGCGCCACATGCCTCGATGCAGATGGCCTCTGCGACGGTTGTCATGTCTCTCTCCTTGCAGATGATTCTTCTGGCAAGATGGGTGATGGTGAGGAAAAGGAAGAAGATGCATCCGGCACTCAGCAGCGCCGACATGAGGTTGACCATCTTGGCCACTTGCGAGGGGTCGCTGGCCAAATGTGCGAAGAGGTTGGCCACCAACATGAATACCGGAGCTCCCGGCGGATGACCAATCTCCAGTTTGTAGCCGCTGGCGATGAATTCAGGACAATCCCAGAAACTGGCCGTGGGCTCTATGGTCAGACCATAAACAATGGCGGCAATGGCGAAGGTCAGCCATGCCGTGGAGGTGTTGATTTTCTTGAAAGTAGCTCGTTGCATCATATACTGCCTGTTTTTTCAGGCAAAGTAAGCAACTATGATGCAAAAGAGACGAAAATAAAGTCTGACATTTGTCTGACATTTATGAGTCAGACAAATGTCAGTTTGCTATGTTCTTGATAGTCAGCCGATAGGCTTTGCTGCGGTCGGACTCTACCTTGAGACCCGAATGTTGCTCCACAATGGGCTTGAGCCGCTTGATCAGCGTATAGAGGGTGTCGCTGGCATCGGGTTTCTTGGGCCAGAGGGCATCACAGATTTCTGCTTTCGAGAGGGTGTGTGTGGGCGATAGGAAGAACATCTCCATCAGTTGGTGCTGCATGGGGGTAAGCCTCACCTCATCACCATTTGTGGTATAGAAACGGCCATCGGTGTCGGAGTGGATGAGTCCGCCATAACCAATGCCGGATGTGGCAAGAACGACAGGCTCTTCCAGGGCCTTCGGCTGTCGGCGGAGATGCCAGAAGCATATCGCCCAGATGGCCGTCAGCACCCAAAGGATGGCGGCAGGCCTTTGGTCGGACATGCTGAAGATGGTGGCCTTCGAACAATGGGCATAGGCCTTGAACTGCCGGCCGTGTGCGTCGACGACAAGTGTAGCCTTGCCGCGCAGTTCGGCTATCTGCAGATGGTGGTTGAACTTCTGGATGGTGTCCTGGCTGATGACATTGCTCTGCTGCTCGGCCATCGTCAGCGCCAGGGCCCGGTCCATGTCCTCGTTCACCATGCGGCTTGTGCTTTGAAAACTGCCGATGCTTGCCAGGCTCGAGGCCATGAAAAGTGCAAATAGCACTACGGCGGCATATTGCGGTTTCAAATTGATTTTCTTTCCCATATCATTGACTGTCGTTTCTTCGCTTGTATTCAAGGTTTACTCTATCCAACAACCATTGACTATAACGGTGTGAGTTCGGGGCTATTGTCTGACACACCCTCCGGGCGCTGTCCTTCAATTTCGGTCTGTCTTCAATTGCGACTATTTCTCTATCTCGAACCGCCACCGAGGGCGATGTAGAGGGCAATCACTGCCTGTGCGCCATTATACATGTTCATGGCCTCGCTGAGCTGGGCATTGAGCAGGGTCTCCTGCGCTGTGAGCACCTCAAGGTAGTTCGACTTGCCGTTGTCCATCAGTTCATGGGTACCCATATAGGCCTCGTGCAGCACCTCCACCTGACGATGGTAGAAGGCGTGCTTCTCACGGGCAGCCTGGCAGTCGGCCAGCGCCTCGTTCACCTGGTTGCCGGCATCGATCACGGTCTGCACGTATTTCCGCTGCAGGTCTTCCTCGGTGAGTTGCGCTATCTTATGGTTGGCCTTGATCTTGCCGCGGGCAAAGATGGGCTGGGTGAGTGAGGCGACAGCATTGAGCAAAATCTTGCCTGGGTCAACCACCATGCCTGCGTTGTTGGTCCAGCCGGCAGAGCCCTGCAATGTGATGCTGGGGAAGAAGGCCGAGCGGGCGGCCTGCGTGTTGTAGAACGCTTCCTCCATAGCGAAATTGGCCATGCGGATGTCAGGACGGTTCTGAAGCACTTCGGCGGGGACGCCAATCTTCAGATATTCTGAGTCGAACATGCGTTGTCCGGTTGAGGTCTCCGATTTCTCGTGGATGGCCGAACTGCCCCAACGGCTTCGGTCGATATGCTGAGGTGTCTCGGCCAGCAAACGGCAGATGGCATTCTCCACGCTCCGGATGTTGCGGCGTGTGTCAACAATCTGGGTCTTCACGTTGAGGTAAGACGACTCCATCTGGTTGACGGCGGTGGAGTAGACCTTTCCGTTTTCCCACAGCGTCTTCTCCGTCTCCAGCGAAGCGTTCCACAGGCTGTCGGTGGCAGTCAGGATTTCCAACTGGTGGTCGAGCAACTGCAGCCTGTAGTATTGTTGGGCCACTGTCGACACTAGGTTGGCGCGCAGGGCCTCCTCGCGCACTTGGGTCTGCAGGAGCACGGCGTTGGCCGCACGCTTCTTGCTGGTGATGGAGCCGAAAACGTCGAAGTCCATGCTCACTTGAAGCGGCAGGTTGTAGGTCTTGCTCAGGGGACCGAAATCAAAACTCGACAAGGTGCCCTGCGGTGAGAAGTTGACCGCGGGCAGGTAGGCCATCTTGGCGGTTTTCAGCGATTCCTCGCTCTTCTCGATGGCAATGCGCATGGAGTTCAGGTCGGTGTTGTTGGCCAGCACTCTCTCGATGAGCTGTTGCAGTTTCGGGTCGGTGAAGAACTCCCGCCACGACAGTTCTGACAGGGAACCGTCGGTTGGTGCTTCTTTGACGTCTTTGCTTGTGCCATAGGCGTCGGCGGGAATCTCGGCTTGCGACACATACGTGCCATGCAAATCCTGGATCTCTTTATATAGGCCACAGCCTGTGAGCAAGAGGGCCACGGCTGCTGTTGCCATTATCTTTGAAATATGCTTCATCATAATCCGTTGATGTTTTATACCTCATTAGCTTTTACTTCACTCACGGCTTCTGTTGTGGCCGGTTCCTGGGCCAATTCCTCAGGACGGCCTTGGAACTTCTCGTGCAATCCCTGGAACACGATGAAGAAGACAGGCACAACGAAGAGCAGGGCGATGGTGCCCACAGTCATGCCACCCACGACACCGAAGGCGAGGGCCCTGTTGCCGTTGGCACCGGCACCACCCTCAATGATGAGTGGAATCATACCCGCAATCATCGTGACCACGGTCATCAGGATGGGGCGCAGGCGCTCCTTGCAAGCCTCAAAGGCAGCATCGCGGATGCTCATGCCCTGTGCGCGTCGCTCTGAGGCGAACTCCGTAATCAGGATGGCCGTCTTGGAGAGCAGACCGATGAGCATGATGACACCCGTCTGCAGGTAGATGTTGTTGTCCATGCCAGGCAGGTGAACCAGCGAACCGAGGTAGGCGCAGACAAAGGCTCCCATCAGTCCGAACGGCACGCTGAGCAGCACAGCCAATGGCGTGAACCACGAGTTGTAGAGCGAGGCGAGGATGAGGTAGATGAGGATGACACAGATGATATAGATGAGGGCTGTGGCATTTGAGCCGGAGGCCTCTTCCAATTCACGTGACATGCCGCTGTACTCGTAACTGTAACCCTTGGGCATGGTTTCCTTGAAGACCTCGGCAATGACCTTGTGGGCATCGCCCTCGGTATAGCCGCCTGCTGCCTGCACGAAGCAGGTGATGCTCTGGAACAAGTTGAAGTGCTCTACGCTCGATGTTCCTACAGTCTCCTTCAATGATACAAACTCGGAGATAGGTGCCATCTTCCCGCCACGCACCCTTACGAATATGTTGTTGAGCGACGAAGGGTCGAGACGATAGTCTGGAGCAGCACTGGCCATGATGCGGTACACCTTGCCAAACTGGTTATAGTTGCCCACATACGAGCCGCCGCAGTAGGCCCCCAATGTCCTCAGCACCGAAGCGGGCGACACCCCGGCACGGTCGCACTGGGTAGCATCTACATTGACCTGGTATTTCGGGAAACGCTCCGAATAGGATGTCATCGCCATGCTGATTTCAGGACGCTCACCGAGTTTGGTCAGGAAGTTGTTGGCCAACTTGGCAAACTCTGACAAATCGCCGTCGTTCAGGTCTTGAAGCACCAGATTGACGCTGTTGTTCGAACCGTATCCTGGCACCTGTGGCAACTGGAAGGGCATCACCTGCACATTCTTGATTCTCTTGCAGGCAAAATACAAGCGGCCGATGACCAAGTCGATATAGTGGTTGAAGCCCTCGCGGTCCTCCCATGGTTTCAGTCGGATAATCATCGTGGCATAGTTGGAACCAGAGCCCGACATCATGCCATAGCCGCAGGCCGTAGCGAAACTCTCCATTTCGGGGATATCTTTCACCATCTCCTCCACTTTCTTCACTATCTCACGCGTCTCATGGAGCGTTGTTCCCTCCGGCGTACGAATCTCAGAGAGGATTACACCCTGGTCTTCCTGAGGCACGAGGCCCGACGGGAGGTTCTTCATGAAGAAGACGAGCAAGACGGCGGCAATGACCAACAAGGTCCATGCCAGTGCTGGTCGCTTGATGAACTTCTGCACGCTCCGTGAGTATTTCTTGTAGATGGCGTTATAACTCGCGGTATAGGCTTTCTTCGTATAGTAGGTCAGGCTCTTGCGCTCTTTCTTGTTCTCCGTCACCTTCAGCATGATAGCGCAGAGGGCGGGGCACAGCGTCAGGGCCGACACGCACGACAGACCGACTGCCGAAGCGATGGTGACACCAAACTGCGTGAAGAACGCGCCTGAAGTGCCGGGCATGAAGGCCACGGGGATGAACACAGCCATGAACACCAAGGTACAGGAGATGACCGCCACAGACACATCACTCATGGCCTCACGGGTGGCCCGCTTGGCATCGGATATGCCTCCCTCCATCTTCGCCATGACGGCCTCCACCACAACGATGGCATCATCCACCACCGTACCGATGGCCAGCACCAATGCGAACAGCGTCAATATGTTCAACGAGAATCCCGCCAACGTAACGATGGCAAAGGTGCCAAGGAGCGACACGATGATGGAAATCGACGGGATGATGGTGGCCTTGAAGTTCTGCAGGAAGAAGAACACCACGAGAATCACGAGGATGATGGCGATGATGAGTGTCTCCACCACATTGCCGATGGCGGCATAGAGGAAGTCGTCGGAGGTCTCGAGTTTCACGAACTCCAGTCCGGCAGGCATGGTTGGCTTCAGTTCCTCATATAACTTATCAATGCGGGCATTCACCTCCGTGGCGTTGGCACCGGGAGCCTGGAACACCATAAAAATGGTGCCTGGCTTGCCGTTGATGTTCGACAGGAAGTTGTAGCTCATGGCGCCGATCTCTACGTCAGCGACATCGCTCAGGTGCAGCAGATGACCGCTGTCGCTGGTGCGAAGCACGATTTCATTGAACTCCTCGATGGACTTCAGCGTACCCTTGTATTCCATCGTGTACTGGTAGTTGTTCTCCGACTGGGCACCCAGTGAACCGGTTGCAGCCACAAAACTCTGACCGCTGATGGCGGCAAACACGTCGTTGGGTTCCAGTCCATACTGCGCCATCACGTCGGGCTTCATCCATATACGGAGAGCATAGGTATTTCCCATTGACATCACATCACCCACACCGGTGATACGCATCAGGCGGGGCTTCACGTTGATGTCGATGTAGTTGGCCACGAAGTCGTCGCTGTAGTTGCCGTTGACACTTCTCAAAGCACAAATCTGCAAGATGTTGCTTTGCATCTTGAACACCTGCACGCCCACTTTCGTCACTTCTGCTGGCAGCAGTGCCGAAGCCCTCGTCACACGGTTCTGCACGTTGACGGCGGCAATGTCGGGGTCGGTGCCTTGTTTGAAGTAAACCACAATAGACACATCACCTGAAGAACTGGCCGTTGAGGTCATATAGGTCATGTCGGGCACACCGTTGATGTTCTCCTCCAACGGTTGCACCACCGATTTCATGATGGTATTGGCATCTGCACCGGTATACATGGTCGATACGCGCACAGTGGGCGGTGCGATATTCGGATATTGCTCGATGGGCAGGCTGTTCATGCAGATATAGCCTACCAAAGCAATGACAATACTGATGGCGCACGCCATCACATATTTGTTGATGAAAATGTTGTTCTTCATAGTTTATTCCTTGATTTCCTCTCCGGCACGGAACACCACCTTCTGACCTTCCTGCACGTTATTGGCTCCAACAGCCACGATACAGTCGCCTTCTCCGAGTCCGGTATTGATGATGACATCCTTGCCGTTGCCCGCATCCGTAGTCGTCACTGTGATAGCCTTGGCTGTACTGTCAGGCATCACCTTGTAGACCAATGACTTGTCCTGCAGACGCACGACGGCTGTCTGTGGCACCACCATCACATTGCTTTGGCTGATAGGCAGTATGACGGTGCATTGAGCACCCGAAAAGAGTTGTCCTTTGGGGTTGGGAAACGTGGCTTTGCAGGCCAGTGAACCAGTGGCGGCATCCACCATACCCGTGATACTGGTGATGCGGCCCTTGTAAGGATACTCCGTGCCGTTCTTCATCACCAATCTCACGTCGGGAAGTGAAGCCAAGTGGGCTGTCATATCAGAATGTTTCAAGCCCGATGAAATACCAGATTCTATAATGGATTCCGTCACCGAGAACCATGCTTCCATCTGCTGGTTGCCACTGACGATAGTCAGTTGGGTCATCGGCGTCACCTGGTCGCCAGCGAAGACGGGAATCTCACCAATGACACCCGACACTGGAGAAGTGATGGTGCAGAAACCGAGGTTCACCTTGGCACGGTTGACACCAGCCTGAGCCTGCGTAATGGATGCCTTGGCCTGGCTGACAGCGGCCTTGGCCTGATTGTAGTTGTTCAAGGAGTTCTCCAGCATGTAGCTGCTCACAATCTTCTTGTCAAACAGGTTCTTGTTGCTCTCATACTCCAACTTGGCGCTGTTGGCCTGAGCTTGGGCCGCCTGGAGGTTGGCCTGGGCGGCCTGGAGGTTGGCCTGGGCCGACTCCAGTTCGTGCTGTGCGTTGCGAGAGTCGATGATGAAAAGTGTCTGGCCTCTGCTCACCTGCTGACCTTCGCTCACGCAGATCTTCATCAGCTGACCACTCGTCTGTGGGGAAATTGTTACATCCGATTGTCCTTTCAGTTTTGCACTGAACTTCATAGGATATACGATGTTGGACTCCTCGACTTTTATTGTCTCAAATGACGAGGGAACTTCTTTAGGAATGTCAAGTCCACACGATGTCAGACTTACAACCACTATAGCTGATGCTATAGCCCATTTCATTACGTTTTTCATTTTCATTCTATAGATTCTCGCTCTTTGGTTGAAAAATAATGATATAATAAGCCCGGGCAACGGTTGGTTGTTCGGGGAGATGTCAAGCAAGAGTGTACACTTTTCTTAGGATTTTTCAATGTATGTAATATAAACTGGCTTGACATTGCAAATATAGGATTTTTTTTCCAATATACCCGCTTCAATTATTTTGTTTTTTTCAATATCCTTAAGATATTTGCCTAAAACAATAGAGATTCCACGTAAAAGGGGAACTATATTTCGATGTTATCTATACGTAAACGCAGCGTGCCGGCAGGCACGCGCACCTCCACCACATCGCCACATCGCTTGTTGAGTAGGGCCTGGGCAATGGGCGACTTGATCGATATCTTGCCCTCGCTCAGGTTGGCTTCATGCTGACTGGCTATCGTATAGCTCATCTGTCTGTTGTTGGCCAGGTTGGTGATCTCTACTTTGCTGAGCAACTGCACGCTGTCGCCACCAAGTCTCGACTTCTCGAGCACACGGGCGTTTGCCAGCACTCTTTGCTTGAAACGTATCCTGCCGAGCAGGCGCGCCTGCTCGCGCTTGGCAGCGTGATATTCGAAATTCTCGCTCAGGTCGCCCTTGTCGCGGGCCTCGGCTATCGCCTCTCTCACCTGGGGCAGTTCCACACTCTCCATCTCATGGAGTTCGGCCACGAGTTTGTCGTAGCCTTCTTGCGACATATATTCCATAATTTCCGATAAGGTTCTTTATTTTGTCTTTGGCTGTTTAATTGAAGCTTATTGTTTTACGATACACAACAATCTTCGGCCAATTGGTTCATTCAAAACAATGATCTAAATATACCTCTCAATAAGTTGCCCAACAAATCGGGGAATACCCAGAAGAATAGGACAATGATGAGAAAGCCGATCCAACCGCACACTTTGGTAAATCCCTCTGATGGTTTCCGGCCTGCAATGATCTCGTAGAGCGCAAAGACAATATTCCCACCGTCGAGAGGATAAATGGGCAGGATGTTCAATACCGCCAATATCAGAGACAATGATAATAACGGCCATAAAAAGTCATAGCTTGCCTCCGACAACATTGGCATGGCAATATATAGAATGAGAAAAGTGGCGAGATTGAACAATACCCCTGCTGCAGAGATGAGCAGACGTTGCCAAGCGGGCTTGTCTTCGATGTAGGGTGAGGTGGCAGGCGTCATCACCATCTCAGGGCTTTGTGTTTCCATTCCATCCACATTGTCCAAAATATCTTGTTTCCGTGATCTGAATACCGTGACACCGCCCAAGGGAAGGACTCCCAATTTCCAAGAGATATTCCGCCATGAGTTGCTTTCAATCCCTTGTTTGGGCTTGTAACTGATAAATGGGAGAAAGAACACCTGCATCTCCCGTATCACGCATCCAAAAGATTTGCCCGCTATCACATGACCCAACTCGTGGATGATAACGGCAATGGCAAGATAGAGATAGAAACTCCAATCATCAGTGAAGAAACTGTTTCCGCCACTGGACAACCAAAAGACGATAGCCGCTCCTATTAAGAGGTTAACCCATTTGAAGGTCAATCCATATTGTGGTTCATTGTCATCCTCATCGTTTGGAGACAATGGTTTGGGACCCACATCATTGTATGCTGATTGATTATTCCTTTCTTCTGCAGGAATATCATTAAACTCTGGAGGTGGATTGTATGTTTCGTTCTCGTTCATAAATTGTTTCCTCAATCATTACTAAACCATTCATTTCGGTTCTGCAAAAATATAGAAAAATGTGTGGCGAACAAAATGAAAAGCGAATTATCCCCTTCGATTCTCATTCTGTTTACAGACGAGCGAAAATTAGGAGTACTAGACTCCTAATACGATGGCAGGGTCTATATTCAGTTTACGGCTGATTTCTCTTCCCGTCTTTAAGGAAGGTTCACCCTTGCCAGTCATTATTTCACTGATGCGTGCAGTACTTAAGCCAAGCATTTCTGCCAACTTGCTCTGAGTAAGCCCCATTTCATACATACGTAGCTTCATGGTCTCAACGAGTGTTGGCGCGACTATCGGATAATGCTCTTCCTCGTAGTCGGCCACGAGGTCGGAAATGAGATCAAGTTCCAGCATATTCTTATCATCAGCAGGTGTATCATTGTTGACTACCTTGAGCAGTTCATTGATTCGCTCACATGCTGCCTTGTACTGTTTCTCTGACTTTATCTGTACCATACCTATATATTTTTAATATCTTTAATCCTTTCGTATTCCTTGTGTGTGCCAACAAAACGCATATAAACCTTCTTGTTGACAAACAACACGATAGCCACTATTCTATAATTATTACCCTTTATGTCGAATACGTATCGGTCATTACCCACATAATCAACAGTGTTGAACGTCTTCTTAATATCCGCAAAACACGTCCATTCAGCATTGCAAGTGCGCTTATACCAATCACGTAGAGGCACGTCGGCATCAGCATGTTTGGCAATAAACTCCCTAATCATAGAAAAAGAAATAACTCTCATGTTCTTAAGTTTGATGCAAAGATAGCACAATTGTTCGGTTTGACCAAATATTTTTCGGAGTTATTAAATGTTAAGGTGCGTGATTAACATATTTCTTCGGATTCCCCAGATTATAGCAGCATGGAAGAAAACGAACAGATGCGAACCACAACTGTTGAACAAACTGGGTGTTGACGAAGTAGAACTGGTGCTCAACTTGCGCAGTTGGGTCACTTAGTCGTAATTTGCCTTACGGCGAATGTACTTCCGTTCGAAATTGCAAAATAAATTTTGCACTTTACTCACTTAATCGTAATTTGCCTTACGGCGAATGTACTTCCGTTCGAAATTGCAAAATAAATTTTGCACTTTACTCACTTAATCGTACATTTGCATATTGAACCTGATAATTCTAAACAATTGTGAGTATGAGACAGTTTTTCTTCCGGGCTGCCGCCCTCCTGATGATGTGCTTATGTGGCTTGACTTATGGCATGGCCAAACAATCTTTGCCTCGGTCGCAAGCCAGCATTGTGCCCAATCCGCTCATGGTAAAAATTCCTTCGGGATGGATAAGGGGCTTCAATCAAGAAGGGTCGATGGCCTTCCTCGGCATACCCTACGCCAAGGTGCAGCGGTTCATGCCTCCTCTACCCGTCGACCCTTGGGACACCGTTCGGGTGTGCGACCATTGGGGACCACAGGCCATGCAGATGGTGCGCGGACGGCAACTGAGCGAGGCAGAGATGTCGGAGAAAAACTCTTGTGTGCTCAATGTATGGACCACCGACCGCAACGCCCGAAAACCCGTGATGGTGTGGCTACATGGTGGAGGATTCGACTCCGGTACCTCAGCCTGGAACCCCGGGATGGCACTCGCCCTGAAAGATGTGGTGGTGGTGAGCGTGAATCACAGGCTCAACATTCTCGGGTTCCTCGATCTCTCGTCCTGTTCGGAGCAATACCGGCAGTCGGGCAATGTGGGCATGCTCGATGTCGTGGCGGCTTTGCAATGGGTGAGAGACAACATCAGCCTCTTTGGCGGTGACCCCGGCAATGTCACCATCTTCGGTGAGTCGGGTGGGGGAGGAAAAGTTGGCACCCTCCTCTGCATGCCCGCAGCAAAGGGACTGTTCCACAAGGCAATCATCATGAGCGGTACCATACTCAATGTGAACACCAAGCAGATGAGTCGGCAACTGGGAGAGGCCGTGCTCAGCCAACTGGGCATCGACCGCGATCATATCGAGCG
>Ga0256407_10012938_pt1 | contig 11244 bp, 10 predicted proteins | sample RumenRJG_04DNA_FD_193489 | JGI IMG/M metagenome (GOLD analysis project Ga0256407, IMG submission 193489) | Bovine rumen microbial communities from Lethbridge, Alberta, Canada - RJG_04 | ecosystem: Host-associated > Mammals > Digestive system > Stomach > Rumen | place: Canada: Alberta... | reverse complement strand
ATCCTGAACAGGGAAAGCGCGAGTGCGAGGAGAGCTTCGAGGATATCAGGAAGCTGCTGAGCGATGGCACGAAGATGGTGTTCGTGACAGCAGGCATGGGTGGTGGCACAGGTACTGGTGCTGCACCATTGGTAGCTGGCATTGCCAAAGAGATGGGACTGCTGACAGTGGGCGTGGTAACGATACCGTTCTACTTTGAGAAGAAAAAGAAAATCATCAAGGCGCTGAAGGGTGTGGACGAGATGCGCAAAAATGTGGATGCGTTGCTGATAGTGAACAACGAAAGGCTGTGCGACATCTATGCGGACTCGGAGCTGTCTGTGAAGGAGGCATTCAAAAGGGCAGACAACATACTGATGGATGCAGTGAAGGGCATCGCTGAATTGATTACGCTGCCCAGCGATGGAGGCATTAAGAGTGACTTCAAGGATGTGGAGACGACGATGAAGAACGGTGGTGGCGCCATCATGGCGATGGGCAGAGCCAGTGGTGAGCATCGTGTGGAGAAGGCTATTCTGAACGCGCTGGATTCGCCACTGCTCTATGGCAACGACATCGGCAAGGCGAAGCGCATCCTGTTTAACATCTATTCCAGCGAGGAGCATTCTATCTTTGTGCGTGAACTGCAGGAGATAGACGAGTTCTTTGACCAGCTGGACCCGAATATCGACGTGATATGGGGAACGGCTACAGACGACTCGCTGGGCGAGGATGCAAAGGTGACGATACTGGCAACGGGTTTGGAGGATGACTTGCGTAGTGAAGTGAAGCAGGATGCCCACAGCAACGAAGACGACTTCTACGAGGACCTGATACCAAAGCTGTATAAGCCAGCGAAGAAAGAGCCATCAACCATGAAGGAGGTGTTGGCAAAAGAGCAGCCGTTACCTTTCGAGGTGGAGAAGGCACCAGAGCCAGAACCAGCACCTATACCTGAGCAAGTAGTTGTGCCAGAACCCAAAGAGCCGACCATCATCGACAAATGGAAGAGTTGGCTGAATAGGTTAGCAAAGAATGTAGCAGAATGACGGAGGTGGTGCAGCATAGTCCGGAAGAGATGGCTGAGCAGGTCAGGTTACTGGCTGAACAGCTGAAGATGGCAGGTCGAAAAGACTTGCTGTTAAGGGCTATTGGTACCCCTCTGCTGGAGGAGCTGCGCATAGAGGCTGCAAGGGCCAAGCTGAGCAGGTTGCTGATAACGAAGGACTATCACTTCTTCCTGGTGGACTATGATAATAAGGAGGTGGAGTTGCAACCTGTTCACAAGGCTGTATATCTGCTGTTCCTGGCACATCCAGAAGGTATCGAGTTCAAGAGGTTAGAAGAGTATCGTGAGGAACTGACGAGATACTACATGGCAACAGCTAAGCTGCTGGATAAGGAGAAAATCATGGAGGGTGTGGACCACTTGGTAAATCCGTTGGACAACGCCATCAATGAGAAGTGCTCGCGTATCAAGAAGGTGTTCTTAGACCTGATGGATGAATATGCTGCCAGCTACTACATCATCAGTGGCCATACGCAGAAACGCTTTGCTGGCTCCAGCCGTATCTGGTATGAGCGCCTGAAAGTGATTACCCTGCCCAGAGAGTTGGTAGTAAATGAAAGTGAAATGATGCCTTGAAACCATCGGAACGGGTGAAAGGAACGTCAGGAACGACCCGAAGGTGACAACAGAAAAGGGAACCGTGTGGTTCCCTTTTGCATGTTCTGGCGGAGAGTGAGGGATTCAAACCCCCGATACCCATAAGGGTATACCGGATTTCGAGTCCAGCGCGATCGATCACTCTGCCAACTCTCCGAATAAGTGAGAGCCATGCAAGCTTGCTTGCAAATGGCCGAACGTGAGGAGAGTCAATTGAAAATTGAACTTTCCTTTGCGTTTTGCGGCTGCAAAGGTACGACCTTTTTCTGAAATATCCAAAAGATATCTTGGTTTTTTTGAAAAAAATGACTACCTTTGCACACGAATTAGAAAACGTACATATTTAATATATTCAAAGAAAAGATGAAAGCATTTGTTTTCCCCGGTCAGGGGGCACAGTTTGTTGGTATGGGTAAGGACCTGTATGACAACAACGAGACAGCAAAAGAATTGTTTGAAAAGGCTAACGAGATTCTGGGTTATCGCATTACCGACATCATGTTTGAAGGTACTGACGAGGACCTGAAACAGACAAAGGTGACACAGCCTGCCGTATTCCTGCACAGCGTGATTTCTGCTGTCTGCATGGGCGAGGATTTCCAGCCTGAGATGGTTGCCGGCCACTCGCTGGGTGAGTTCTCTGCACTGGTTGCTGCTGGTGCTTTGTCGTTTGAGGACGGTCTGAAGCTGGTCTATGCACGTGCTATGGCTATGCAGAAGGCTTGCGAGGTTCAGCCCTCGACAATGGCTGCCATCATTGGTCTTCCTGACGAGAAGGTCCTGGAGGTTTGCGACGAGGTGAGCAAGATGGGCAAGGGCATCTGTGTTCCTGCTAACTTTAACAACCCCGGCCAGCTGGTTATCTCTGGTGATATCGATGCCATCAACGAGGCTTGCGAACAGCTGAAGGCTGCTGGTGCCAAGCGTGCGCTGCCCCTGAAGGTAGGTGGTGCTTTCCACTCTCCGCTGATGCAGCCCGCCAAGGACGAGTTGCAGGCCGCTATCGAGAAGACTGAATTCAACGCTCCGAAGTGTCCCGTTTACCAGAATGTGGACGGCAAGCCTCATACTGATCCTGCTGAAATCAAGCAGAACCTGATAGCTCAGCTGACCAGCAGCGTTCGCTGGACACAGAGCGTGCAGAACATGATTGCTGATGGTGCTGACGACTTCACGGAGTGTGGTCCTGGCAAGGCCCTGCGTGGTATGATTGCCAAGATCAACAAGGATGTGCCTGCTCACGGCATTGAACAGTAAACAATAAACGTTAAACAATAACCAATAACTAATAACAATTTTCGTGGATAAAGTAATAATTTATCAAATATTTACCCGTCTTTTCGGCAATCGTAACGTCACTCGCAAGGTGGACGGCACGATTGCCGAAAACGGTTGTGGTAAGTTGGCAGACTTCACACCCAAGGTGCTGAAGGACATTGCCCAGATGGGTGTCAGTCATGTGTGGTATACGGGTATTATCCGTCATGCTACGCAGACGGACTATACGAAGTATGGTATTCCCCGTCAGCATCCTGCTGTGGTGAAGGGTAAGGCTGGCTCGCCCTATGCCATCACTGACTACTATGATGTCGACCCCGACTTGGCTGTCAACGTCGATAAGCGTATGCAGGAGTTTGAACAGCTGGTGGAGCGTACCCATGCTGCTGGGCTGAAGATGGTTATCGACTTCGTGCCGAACCATGTGGCCCGCCAGTACCACTCCGTCTGCAAGCCTCAGGGTGTGGTGGATCTTGGTGCTGATGATGACCCACAGCAGGGCTTCAATCCACAGAACAACTTCTACTATTGTCCTGGCGAGCGCTTTACGCCGTACTTTGACCTGTATCAGGGTGAGAAGGAGCCTTATCTGGAGGAGCCTGCCAAGGCTACGGGTAATGACCATTTTGACAATGCACCCTCGAAGACTGACTGGTATGAGACTGTCAAGCTGAACTACGGTGTGGACTACTATGCTGGTCGCATAGGCTATTTCGACCCTATTCCTGATACGTGGTACAAGATGACGGAGATTCTGCTCTTCTGGGCTTCCAAGGGCGTGGATGCTTTCCGTTGCGATATGGCGGAGATGGTTCCTGCTGAGTTCTGGCGCTTTGCCACGAAGACCGTCCGTGAGGAGTATCCCGACATCAAGTTCATTGGTGAGGTGTATAATCCCTACGACTATCGCCGCTACCTGCTGAATGGTTTCGACTGGTTGTACGACAAGGTGGGCATGTATGACACGATGCGTAGCGTCATCTGTCACCATGCGCCAACGTCTGCTATCAGTAATGCCTGGCAACAGACGGACGATATCCGCCAGCACATGCTCTACTTCCTGGAGAACCACGATGAACAGCGCATCGGCAGCGATTTCTTTGCTACCAATGGCCGCAAGGGTATCCCTGCGATGATTGCCTCTGTGCTGATGCAGCAGAACCCCTTCATGCTCTATGCTGGCGAGGAATATGGCGAGCGCGGCATGGACCGCGAGGGATTCAGTGGTAACGACGGACGTACCACCATCTTCGACTACTGGAGTGTGGACACCCTGTGTCGTGCTGCTGCCAAGAAGCTGACAGCAGAAGAACAGCAACTCTTCGACATCCATAAGAAGACCCTGCTCATTGCCCGCAAGGAGAAGGCCGTCAGCGAGGGTACTTTCTTTGACCTGATGTATGTCAACGGTCACTTGCAGCGTCAATATGCCTTCCTGCGAAAGGCTGACAACGACCTCTTGCTGGTGGTTGCCAACTTCGCAGACCAGGATGTGGACGTTGATGTCAATCTGCCTGCCCATGCCTTTGACTACCTGCAACTGAAAGCGTGTACGGCAATGGCTACCGACCTGCTGACGAAGGAGAAGCAGTCTATGCTGCTGCATCCGGACGGAAGCGTACGCATGAACATTCCTGCTCGTAGCGGTAGGGTGTGGAAGGTGAAATGTAAGAAGTGAGAGGTGAGAGGTAAGAGGTGAGAAGCTAGATGGAAGACTATCAGTTCAACGAGCACAACAAGGAAGAGTTTCCGCCAGCACATACGGCAGAGCACTTGCTGAACCAGGTGATGATACGCCTGTTTGGCTGTGAACGCTCGTACAATGCACATATAGAGCGTAAGAAGAGTAAGATGAGTTTCCACGTTGACCACAAGCCCACGCGACAGGAAGAGAAGGAGATTGAGGGTGAGATGCAGCGGTTGATAGAGGAAGACCTGCCTGTCACTTTTGAGGTGGTGCCCCTGAGTGAGTTGCCTGAAGGAATCCGTGCTGACCGCTTGCCCAGTGATGTCAGCGACAGCATCCGTTTGGTGCGTATTGGCGACTATGATGTCTGTCCCTGTATCGGCAAACATGTGCGCTCTACCTCGCAGATAGGACGCTTCGAGATGTTGGGGACCAACTGGGACGAACATGAGCACTCGTTCAGAGTGCGATTCAAGATTGTCTGATTTGCCGAGTGCGCTTCAAGATTGTATAATAAATCCCCGCCAAGTTTGGTGGGGATTTCTTATATTCTTAAAGTTCAACCTTCATAAAGACGGGGAAGTGGTCTGAGTAGGTCAGCTCCGTCTTGTAATAGGCAATGCCTTTGATGCTCTCGTCGTGGAAGATGTAGTCAATGCGTACGGGCTTCTTCTTCATGCCGCGATAGGTGAACATGAACCCAGCACCACACTCCTTGAAGCCATCCACCATGTCGCCCTTCACCGTATTATAGACAAAGGAGTAGGGTACATCGTTGAAGTCGCCGCAGAGGATGACAGGCTTGTCTGAGTTGCGCTTCTCGTTGGCAATGGTGATGGCCTGACCAGAACGGAACATCATGCCCCACATGTAGTTGCCCACGATGGCATTAATCAGTCGGTTGTTGTCCACATGACTGCCTTGTGCCATCATCTTTCCTGCACTGTGGAGGGTGCGGTTGATGCCTGTGGTCTCCAAGTGAACATTGAAGATGCGGAACTCAGTGCCTTTCACGTCGATGTCAGCCCACATGGCGCTGTTGTTAGTCTCTTCAAAGAGGATGGTCTTATTAGCCGTGATGGGATAGCGACTGAAGATGACCATGTCGTCGCGACCAACCTGCATATAGGGGAAATACTCTTTGTAGCTCTCCGAATTCTTCTTGTCGCCGCTAATCTCGTTGTACTCTTGTATGCAGAGCACATCAACCTTCTGGCGACGCATCTCGGCAAGGATGTCCTGGGCCATGAAGCCGGAAGTCTCGCGTCCGAACATGGCCACGTTATAGGAGGCAATCTTCAGTCCGCTCTGGGGGTTCTGCGACGGGTCGTCAAAGCTGGGCTGGTAGAAGGTGCCGATGTAGGGAATGCAACAGGCAATGGTAAGTACCGGAATCAGCGACAGTAGCCATTTGCGGCGAATCAGCCAGTAGATGATCAGTACGGCATTGGCAAGGATAAGTACTGGCAGGACATATACACACATGGCTCGTGCCGTATTGCCTACAGGCGTTACGTCGCCACCAAAGAGTCCGACAAGGGTCAAGAGACTTACCACAATCTGGATGACCAGAAACATGGCGGCAGCATACTTGTAAACAGCTAGTTTTCCCATAAGGTAGAGTGAGGGTAGGTTATTCCTTTACGTATTTCTTGACGACATCCAGCAAATCCTCCACACGGAACGGCTTAGCCATGAACTCGTCGCAACCGGCAGCCTTGGCTTCACGGATGTTCTCTTCGAAGGCATAGGCGCTGAGGGCAACGATGGGGATGTCGTGGTTGACCTCCTTGATGATGCGGGTAGCATCCAGACCGTTCATGTCTGGCATACGGATATCCATCAGAATCATATCGGGACGGTCGTCCTCGCAGAAGGTAACAGCCTCAATACCGTTGACGGCACGTACCAGGCGATAACGCTTGGACAATACGATCTTTACCAGTTCGAAGTTGCTGTCCTCGTCTTCGGCAACCAGAATCAGCGGAGCGTTCTTGACGTCGGTCTTCGTGTTGACACGGATGGTGCGTGAGTTGGTAGTGGTACGGCTGTTCTTGTGCATGCCGCCAATCGTTCCCTCGAAGGGAAGGACAAAGGTAAAGGTTGAGCCTTGTCCAATCTTAGAGGTTACGTTAATGCTACCACCCATCTTCTCGATGATAATCTTACAGAGAGCCAGTCCCAGTCCGTAGCCGTTCTGGTTTTCTGCATCACGCGACATATAGGTGTTGAAGATATGCTTGAGGTCTTCTTCCGCAATACCGCTACCTGTGTCAGACACGAAGAACTCTACCTCCTGACCATCGTTGATGAGGCGATAGCCATAGGTGATGTTACCCTGTGAGGTATGTTTCAGCGCATTGCTAATCAGGTTGGAGAAAATCTGCGTCAGACGATTGGAGTCGGTATTGAGTGTGACGTTCATAGTGGGGTTAGACCACGACAGACGTACAGTTTCCGGACAACGGAACTTAAAGATAAGCTGGATGTTCCTGCAGAGCTCGCTGAGGTCAGTCATGCTCTTGTTGGTCGTGATTTCGCCAGCTTCTACACGGGAGAGGTCGAGAATTTCGTTGATAAGGGCAAGGACACGGCTATTGTTGCTCTCAACAATCTCCATGTATTTCATGCGATCCTCGGCAGAGTCGGTCTCTGCCATCACGCGGGAAAAACCTTCGATGGCATTCAGGGGCGTGCGGATTTCATGGCTCATGTTTGCCAGGAAGAGTGACTTCATGCGGCTTGCCTGTTCCGCTTTCTGAGCCTTCTCCTCATATTCGTTAAGCCTTTTCTGAGCCGCCTCAAGCTCTTGCTGAGTGGTCTCTAATTTTGTGTTTGCCTCTGCTAATTGTTGCAGAAGCTTTTCCTTTTCATCCTGGTTCATCTTTTACGAATACAACTATTTCCTTGCAAAGGTACAACAAATTCTTTAAATAGCCATCAAATTTTACAAAATTTTACCCTCTTTTAGCTTTCTCCCATGTTCCGCCTCCGTGGTGGGTTTTCAGATAGTGCATGCCACTGAAGACGTTGACGTTCATGAAAAGGAAGTAATAGGGCACATAGAGCAGTTTGTTTTTCCGCCCTTGCTGTTCTAACAGATAGCCGCTGAAGGCAGCCAAGTAGAATAGGATTTGCAGTATCCAGATGATGGTGTAGACAGTTCCGGCCTTCATCATTACCAAGGCTACGTTGAGTGGTATGAGCGCCATCATGGCTATGGGGGTGATGCTCCAACGGAGTACGCGATGGGAGACAAACTGGAAAGCAACCTTGGGGTTCTTGAACGGATTCATCATGCTGCGCAGCCACCAGGAACTCTGTAGTCCTCCTGCTGCGATGCGACGCTTTCGCTTGGATTCTTCCTCTAGATTTGCGGAGCCGTACTCCATGGCGTAAGCGTCTGACGTATAGGCTATTTTGTGGCCTTGCTCAACCATTCTCATGGACATGACGAAATCGTCGAGTAGGGCGTTTTCTGGCATAGACTCGTAGAGTTTTGTGCGGATGGCGTTGAGTTCTCCAGCGGCCCCCATAGCAGAATACAGTTCGCTGTCGAGCCGTTTCAGGGTACTTTCATATTTCCAGTAGAGTCCTTCACCCTCGGCAGCGATTTCTCCTTTATGGCGCGACAAGACACGTTTCTCGCCAGCCACACAGGCCACCTGTGGGTCTTGCATGCAGCGAACGATTTCGCGGATGGCTTCACGGTTAACCATTGTGTTGGCATCTGTCATCACAGTGATGTCGCTTTTCACCATCGACAGACCGTGGTTCAGGGCTGCCGTCTTGCCAAGACGTTCAGGAGAGTAGACAATCTCTACGTCTGGGTAAGCCTTCAGGTATTCGTTGGTATTGTCTGATGAGCCGTCAGTGACCCATATCACGTGGAGCTTGTCCTTGGGGTAGTCTAACTCACGGATGTTCTGCATCTTCATCTCTACGACGTCTTGCTCGTTGTAGGCACAAACCATGAAGGCAACGTCAGGCAGTTGGCTGTCTGCTGGCAACTCCATCTGTTGGGGTTTTCCTTTGATCATCCGTTTTAGCAGTACCAGTAAGTAGAGCAGCACGCCATAGCCTACGTAGGTGTATATGCAGAGGATGAAGCATATCCAGAAGAGTATCTTTAGTATTGTCATGAATGTCTGACCATTGATTCTTTCTGCAAAGATAACAAGAAATCTCCGAACCAACAAGTGATTCGGAGATTTTTTCTTTAGTTAGGTAGGGTAGCATCCCCTACGAATTGGTCTCGATGTCTTCCTGCATGTCGATAAACTGGCATTCCGTGTCGTAGAACTCATACTGGAGGAATGCCAGCTTCTGCGATGGTACGATACGAATGCCCAGGCCATACTTCATCTGCCACTGGCGCTTGAGCGACCATATGCCTTGATTGATGTAGGCGGCAACGTAAGGGTGTACGTGCAGACTGAATTTCTTAATGCCAATCTTGTTGACTAGGCGGTCAATCTTGCTCTCTAACTGATCCGTAAACAGGATGGACGACTTGATTTTTCCCTTACCAAAGCAGGTAGGGCAGGTTTCCTCTACATTGACATCCATAGCCGGACGCACACGCTGACGTGTGATTTGCATCAGTCCGAACTTCGATAGTGGTAGGATGTTGTGGCGCGCTCTGTCTTTCTGCATGTTCTTGCACATGCGCTCATAGAGCAACTGTCGGTCTTCGGCAAGATTCATGTCGATGAAGTCCACCACGATGATGCCGCCCATATCTCTGAGTCGTAGCTGGCGTGCCAGCTCGTCGGCAGCACCGAGGTTTACCTCCAGTGCGTTCTGCTCCTGACCGTTTTCTGCGCGAGTGCGGTTTCCTGAGTTGACGTCTACCACGTGCATGGCCTCTGTGGACTGAATGATGAGATAGGCTCCGCGCTTGTAGTTCACCGTCTTGCCAAAGCTGGACTTGATTTGTTTGGTGACGTTGAAATTGTCGAAGATAGGCACCGTTCCAGTATAGAGCTTCACGATGTCTTTCTTGTCAGGAGCTATCAATGAGACGTAGTCCTTTACCTGGTTCATGATGTCGGCATCATTCACGTAGATACCGTCATAGGTGGGGTCAAAGAGGTCGCGTAGCAAGGCTACGGCACGACCAGTCTCCTCAAAGCACAGCTGGGGAGTCTTCGTGGCTTTCTGTGCCTTCGTAATCATCTCGTCCCAGCGTTTCAGCAGTGTCTTCAACTCACTGTCGAGCTCTGCTACACGCTTGCCTTCGGCTGAAGTGCGTACAATAACACCGAAGTTCTTGGGGCGGATGCTCTGGACGAGTTGTTTCAGACGTGCTCTCTCCTCGCTTTTCTTGATTTTTGACGAAACCGATACTTTATCACCAAAAGGAATCAAAACCATATAACGTCCTGCCAGACTGATGTCGCAGGAGAGGCGAGGACCCTTGGTGTTGATGGGTTCCTTGACAACCTGTACCAATATCTCCTGGCCTTGTTTCAGCATGGTGATGCTGCCTTCTTTCGGAAGGTCGGGCAGACGTGTGGCTTTCTGGATGGGATAAAGTTTCTTCTTGTCGCTTTGTACCTGTTTAAGGTATTTCTCGTAAGAGCTGTATTGAGTACCTAGGTCAAGATAGTGCAAGAAAGCATCGCGCTCAGAGCCTACATCTACGAAGCAGGCGTTGAGTCCAGGCATGAGCTTACGCACCTTGCCCAGATAGATGTTGCCAACCGAATAGCTTGCCTCTTCGCGCTTCTCGTTCTGGTATTCTACCAGATTCTTGTCTTCGAGCAGGGCGATAGAGATCTCTTTCGGCTGAACATCGATAATTACTTCACTTGTCATTCTCTTGTCGTTTGGTATTTTTTACAGGAAAGGAGCGTGCCGTCAAACTTGCGTTCTCAGGTACACTCCTTTCATTTCTTCTTTTTAGCGCCAGAGCTTACTTGCTCTTATGACGATTCTTGCGCAGTCTCTTCTTACGCTTGTGAGTAGCCATCTTGTGGCCCTTCTTCTTTTTTCCGTTTGGCATAATACTAAATATTTAAATATTTGAATGTTAATTATTGCATCTTTGCAACGAAGCTCTTAGCTGGCTTGAAGGCGGGAATGTCGTGAGCATCGATAACCAGTGTGGTGTTTTTCGAAATGTTACGTGCGGTCTTCTTAGCGCGGTGCTTTACTGTGAACGTGCCAAAGCCACGCAGATATACATTCTCCTTGCGTACGGCCATGCAGTCACGAATCTCTTCCATAAAAGCCTCTACAGTAGCGGCTACATCCTTTTTGGGAAGGCCGGTTTCATCGGCGATTTTGTTGATGATTTCTGCTTTTGTCATCTCTGTATTTACTTATGTTTTTATTTTTCGGACTGCAAAGTTACTGTTTTTCAATGGAATATGGAAATTTTCCGCTAACTTTTTTTCAAAAATCTTATTTTTTCCGTGTCAATGCCATTTATTTTTCGTAACTTTGCCATAAAAATGGCGAAATTACTCCGTCTCGGCAAAAAAAGAATAAATTCTTTTGTTTTGCTCTCGACTTTTCGTAACTTTGCAGAAAATTAATGAGAAAGTTACTATGAAACAAACAAAGATTGTTGCCTCGGTCAGTGACCGTCGCTGTGATGTAGACTTCATCCGCCAACTGTATAATGCTG
>Ga0256407_10012937_pt1 | contig 11245 bp, 8 predicted proteins | sample RumenRJG_04DNA_FD_193489 | JGI IMG/M metagenome (GOLD analysis project Ga0256407, IMG submission 193489) | Bovine rumen microbial communities from Lethbridge, Alberta, Canada - RJG_04 | ecosystem: Host-associated > Mammals > Digestive system > Stomach > Rumen | place: Canada: Alberta | collected... | reverse complement strand
CCAAACAGCGTGATCATCTTCTTGCATACTATAATCTTGTAGAGAAAGTAGCTGGAGCTTCATCGCTACATTCGTTAAAATATGCAGAGTCTGATGCCGCTGTCAATATGGAATATCAGTTAAGGTCTATAAATGATGTTGTCGAGAAGGTGATTACGGATCCTCTCTTGGCAAAAGTTTTGGTAGGAAATCTGCCACTTTACGCTGCAGAACGGGACAAGACACCATTTTCTACACATGCTTTTATTATGGACTTTTATAATCAAAGTGCCTATAGGTTTGTTGGGGGTAGTGATTCTGTAGCCCAGTCTATGGTTGCTACCATCGAGAAATATGGAGGGGTGGTTAAAAGAAATGTCAAAGTAACCCAGATAGTATGCGATGAGGTGCGGGCAATAGGTGTAAACACAGACAAGAACGTTTTCTATTCAGGTGATTATGTTATATCCGATGCGCATCCTATGAGAACCCTGGAACTCTTGGATACAAAACTGATACGCCCTGCGTTCCGTAACAGGATCAATTCCATACCTCAAACCATTGGCGGCTTTTCAGTTTATTTGGAGTTTAAGGAGAATTCTGTGCCATACATGAACTACAACTATTATGGCTATAACACAGATACTCCGTGGGGGTGCGAGAATTATGATGAAGAATCATGGCCCAAAGGATTTCTATACATGCATTTTTGCGAATCCAGGACACCAGTTTATGCGAAGACAGGGGTTATACTTTCTTACATGAACATGAAGGAGGTCGAGAGATGGAAGGGAAGTGAAATCGGTCATAGAGGTGTAGATTATGAGAATTTTAAAGCTTACAAGTCACAAATACTTTTAGAGTCGCTATATCATCATTTTCCAGGTCTTCGCGGATGTATAAAAAGGACATATACTTCAACGCCACTTACTTATTTCGATTATACAGGTACTGAAGGTGGCTCCATGTATGGAATAGCAAAGGACATCAATTTAGGGGTGGCATGTCGTGTACCTCATAGAACTAAAATACCGAACGTATTTCAAACGGGACAGAATATTAATTCGCATGGGATGCTGGGTGTGTTAGTGGGTACTATTGTCACTTGTAGCGAATTGCTGACTTCACAGAAAATTTATCAACAAATAATTAACTGCAAATGATGAAACAAACGGTAGTAATTATAGGTGCAGGGTTAGGTGGATTGTTTACTGGAGCAATTCTTGCAAAAGAAGGACTTTCTGTTACAGTCCTAGAGAAAAACCATGCTATAGGTGGAGGCCTCCAGACTTTTAAACGCTTTGGCGAAGATTTTGATACGGGAATGCATATCTTGGGTGGTATGCAAGAAGGAGGAAACATTAGACGCATCTGTAAGTACTTAGGAATATTTGATCAGATTAGATTGAAAGACGTTGATGATGATTGTACAGATAAGTTGTATTTTGCCGAAGATAAGACTTTTTATACAATAGGCAAAGGCCGTGAAGGATTTGTTGCTTCACTTTCAAAGAGTTTCCCAGGCGAAACAGATAATCTTTATAAATATGTTGATGCATTGTTTGACCTGACAGATAAGGTCGATTTGTTTAATCTTCGTCCTTCTCAGGGTCAATTAAGCCTTTATTCAGGCTCTAATGATTTTCTTATGTCTGCCAACGCATTCATTGCAAAATACACAAAGAACAGAAAGTTACAAAGCGTATTAGCATATATGAATCCTCTCTATGGTGGGGTGAAAGACAAAACTCCTGCATACATCCATGCTATTATTTGCAGCCTATATATAAAAGGAGCAAGTAGGTTTGTTGATGGTAGTAGTCATTTAGCAGACTTGTTAGCCAAAGTAATAATTGATCATGGAGGAGAAATTTTTGTAAATGATGGAGTAGAAAGAATAGAGGCTGAAAACAAACTCGTTAAACATGTTAAGACAAAAAGTGGAAAAATATTTAGAGCAGACTATTACATCTCTGCTATCCATCCATGTTCGATGTTTGGACTAATGGATACAACGGCATTTCCCAAAGCGTATGTAGATCGACTCAATTCTATTCCGAACGCTCATTCGGCATTTTCGTTATATATCAAGGTGAAAGAAAATACTTTTCCATATATTAATCATTCAGAATATTACATGACCCGATATGATGAAGTGTGGAATTGTAGTCGAGACGACAGGCCTTGGCCATTAGGTTTTCTGTTCATGACTCCTCCGATAACTAATCAAGGTATGTATGCCGAAAAAGTTCTAGTAACAGCCCCCATGCCATATTCCTTAACTCTCCCGTGGGAAAACACGACAGTGGGTTGTAGAGGACAAAATTACGAGAAGTGGAAAGAGAAGAGAACGCAAGATTTATTGAAATTAATAGAGGAGTTGCATCCAGGATTCTCGAATTGTATAGACAAAATAGAAACATCCTCTCCATTAACGATTAGAGATTATTTTGGCGTGAAGGAGGGGAGTATTTGTGGATTCAGAAAAGACTGTACCAATATCGCCTTATCGCAGGTGCCAGTCGTAACCAAGATAAAGAATCTGTTGTTGACCGGACAGAATAACAATCTTCATGGTATTTGCGGAGTCCCACTGACGGCAATAAACACGTGTGAAGCAATTTTAGGTGTCAACTATGTAATAAACAAGATAAATTTATGCAAAGGCTAGTCAATATCATCCTGTTTGTTCTACTTTCAGCAAGTATATATTCTCAAGTCAATATTTGGGAAGGTACTACATGCAAAAAAAACGTTATTTTGTCTCCTTATATTACTGAAGGGACGGACAACGTTGGAGTTGTAGTGTGTCCTGGTGGAAGCTATTTTTGGCACGACAGTGATACCGAAGGGCATGAGGTTGGACGATGGCTTCAATCAAAGGGTATATCTGCATTCGTCTTGAACTATCGAACTGCTTATGTTCCTGCCTTTTTATTACATTATCGCCTTTTATTTCGCGGTAATCGCTACCCTGACCCACAAAATGATTTGTTACAAGCATTGCGTTATATCAGAAATCATAGCACAGAATATGGTGTTGACCCTCATAAGATAGGAGCAATGGGCTTTTCTGCAGGTGGCCATTTAGTAATGTCTTCCGTGGAACTGTTTAGTAGAGAAGATTGGCCTAATTTTATAGTTCCGGTTTATCCTGTAGTCACTATGGAAGAAGCCTGTGTACATAAACGTTCAAGAAGGGGGTTGTTGGGCGATTCTAAGACTAGAAACAAACATCTTCGAAATTTGTTGTCTTTAGAAAAGCATGTTCCAATAGACTGTCCTCCAGTCTTTTTGGTGAATTGTAAAGACGATCCAATAGTTGATTATCGTAATTCTGTCCTCCTTGATTCCGCTCTTACGTCTAAAGGAATCTGTCATGAATATATACAATACAAAACAGGCGGCCATGGCTTTGGCGTATCTGACCATAAAGGATCAGTAGAGAGCAGAGAGTGGAAGAATAAGTTTGTAGAATGGTTAAATATATTACTAAAATGATAATGAAAAAGAATCCGAAATTTGATGATATCAGACCTTATTATAAGGAAGAGATTCCAGCAGCAATGCATCGATTGGCCGATTGTGAAGTGTTCCCGCTTCTTGCATCTTATGTGTATCCAAATGAACCCATCGAAGATGTTAGGAAGAAAATAGCATCATTTACTACAGTAGATCAATTTCAGTTAGACACGATGCGACATGTAAATGAACAAGTCATTGCTCGTAGTATTACATCATTTACAGGCAATGGTATAGAACGGCTTGACCCGAATAAGAATTATCTGTACGTGTCAAATCATCGTGACATTATGTTGGATGCTTGTTTGCTACAATATTATCTTGTGATCAACGGCTTTGACACTACAGAGATAACATTTGGAGCGAACTTGATGATGAATCCTGTTGTTATTGATGTGGGGAAAAGCAATAAGATGTTTCGAGTAGAACGTCCAGGCGGTGATATCAAAGAGTTTTATAGAGCCTCATTACACTTATCGGAATACATTAGGTATGTGATAACAGAGAAGGGACAATCCGTGTGGATTGCTCAACGAAATGGGAGGACAAAAGATGGTAATGATGCTACTGATCAAGGTGTCATTAAGATGTTTTGTATGAGTGAACCAAAAGATAAAATTAAGGCTTTAGCAGATTTGAATATTGTGCCAGTTTCAGTTTCATATGAATGGGAATCGTGTGATGTATTGAAAGCATTGGAGTTATATGAGTCACAATATACCAAATACACAAAGAAACCAGGGGAGGATCTCAATAGTATTCTAACTGGCATTCTTCAGCCCAAAGGAAATGTACATTTTGAATTGTGTGAACCTTTGTCTGTGGAAGAGCTTAGTGCTTTCGAAGAACAAACCAACAATGAATATCATAAAAGTGTAGCAAAGCTGATTGACAGCAGAATAAATGCTGCATATAAGTTATACCCCAATAATTATATAGCGCATGATTTGTTGTATGGAAATACGAAATACCAATCTAATTATACAGACGAGCAATATGATACATTTATCAATCGTTTGAGTACACTTGAGAGGTATGAAACATGTGATGTGGAAAGACTAAAGGAAATTTTTATTAGAATTTACTCTAATCCCATAGATAACAAATAGGTATGTCGGCAGTAGTAGTGAGAATATATGAATACATGAGGAAGCATAGGATGGTTTGCGGGCTATCCCTTCTACTTATTACTATTCTGTTACTATTTGGGCTGGCAGGTCAGACATACAAAGAAGATATTTCCGATTTTCTGCCGTTAGACAACAAATATAACAAGGCATTGAAAGTTTACCAAGATATTTCTGGGGCTAACAGAATCTTCGTTATAGTACAATATTCGGATTCAGCAAAATCAGATCCAGATGTTATAATCCAAGCGGTTGATTCTTTTGTTGATAAACTCAGGATGCGTGACAAGAATTTTCTTTTTTCTAACCTGACCTACAAAATAGACTTGGAGCGGTATTCGGAATTCATTTCCTTTGTGTATCAGAACATACCATATTTTCTTACCTCTAACGATTACAATAGAATTGACAGCATCCTCAGTGACCCAAACTACATTTCTACTCAGATTGCAAATGACAAGCAATTGCTAATGTTACCAGCTTCAAGTTTGCTGTCTGAGAACATACAGCGTGATCCGTTGAATCTGTTTACTCCTGTTGTAGCCCAACTTCAGTCGACTAATCCGTCAATATCTTACGAGAATTATGACGGATATATATTTACACCAGATATGCAACGTGCGATTATTATGATGGAAACTCCATATGGTGCCAGTGAAACGGAGAAGAATGGGGAACTGTTAGAGACTCTTAAAATAGCCGCGCGTCATGTCACTGCAGCAATGCCAGATTTGACTTTCCAGTTTACTGGAGGTCCCATCATTGCAGTAGGTAATGCAAACCAGATAAAGAGTGACAGTGTTTTGTCGATCATCATTGCAGTTGTTTTGATTGTCCTACTCCTATCATATGTATTCCGCAACGTATGGAGCATACTAATGATAATTCTGTCTATAGGATGGGGATGGCTTTTTGCTATGGGGGGATTGGCGTTGCTCCACGATAGCGCTTCTGTTATTGTTATTGGTATATCATCTGTGATATTGGGTATTGCAGTAAACTATCCTCTGCATCTGATAGCCCATCTTCAGCACACACCAGATATAAAATCGGCATTGAAAGAAATCTCCATGCCATTAATTGTTGGTAATATTACTACCGTTGGAGCTTTTCTTGCATTAGTTCCATTGCAGTCTGTGGCCTTAAGAGACCTTGGTCTATTCAGTGCCATGCTTCTTATTGGTACTATACTGTTTGTTTTGCTATACCTACCTCATTTGTTAAAGAAGAAACAAAGGAAGCAGACCAACAACATTATTATCGGGATAAGTGATTTCACTATAGACAATAAACGTTGGTTGGTGGGAAGTGTTGTGTTGCTAACAATCCTTTTTGCTTATCTGAGTTTTGGCACAGTGTTCGATGCCAATATGAATCATATTAATTATATGAGTGATGAGCAGAAAGAGAATATGACCTATTTTCAGCAGATGTTGTCATCGGGCAATACAAATCAGGCCATTTATGTTGTCAACAAAGCTTCTGATATTGACTCTTCTTTAAACAATAGCCAAAGTCTATCATCGACAATACACAAGCTTATGAAAGATGGAGCGATAATAGACTTTAGGAGTTGCTGTCATTTCCTGAGTTCAAAGGCAGAGCAGACGAATCGTTTGACGCAATGGCAGAATTTGGTCTCAAAACATGGAAATGATATTGTGCAGCAAACTCTTGCCTCGGCAAAGGCTTTAGGCTTCCAAGAAAATACTTTCGACGAGTTCTTTGATATACTTAAGAACAATTATGAAGTAAAGCCTCTAACATATTTTGAACAACTTACAGATATCGCATTTTCCTCAAATCTGTCTATTGATAGTACGGCTCATGAATATAATGTAATTGATATTCTTTATGTTGAAGAATCTAACATTGATTCTATTATAACAAAAATAGAGAAAGAATATCCAGCATGTTATGCTTTTGATGTCCAAAGTATGAACTCTTCTATTGCCACGCGTTTGGCTGACGATTTCAATTACATTGGGTGGGCTTGCGGACTTATCGTGTTTTTCTTCTTGTGGTTTTCATTCGGTAGTTTAGAATTGGCCATGATGTCTTTTCTACCAATGGCTATTAGTTGGGTATGGATACTTGGGATTATGTCAGCTTTGGGGATTCATTTCAATGTAGTAAACATTATTCTTGCAACCTTCATTTTTGGCCAAGGCGATGACTATACCATCTTTATGACAGAAGGTTGTCAATTTGAGTACGCATATAGACGTAAAATGCTTTCTTCCTACAAGAGCAGTATCATTGTTTCTGCACTCATTATGTTTATAGGTATCGGATCTCTAATTTTTGCAAAGCATCCAGCATTGCACTCTTTGGCAGAAGTAACTATTGTGGGAATGTTCTCCGTCGTGCTTATGGCATATTTGTTCCCTCCTCTGATTTATAAATGGCTGGTGTCATATAAGGGTGTATATCGTCAAAGACCGATTAGCCTAAGAGGCTTATTTGTCACAGGCTATAGTGTAGTTGTGTTTTTCAGTCAATTGGCTACGGTATATGTATTGGGGGGAATTTTGTTTGGTCTATTTCGTGGGAAAGAAAAGTCGAGAGCGTTTTTTCGGAACTATATTCGCAGATGTTTTTGGTTTGACATGAATCACATTTGGGGAGTGCATTTCCATTATATAAATCATGGAAAAGAGGCCTTTACCAAGCCTGCGATAATTGTCTGCAATCACCAATCTATGATTGATACAGCATTTCTAATGGCAATTTCCTCTAAGATAGTAATTGTTGCCAATCATCATGCAAGCAACCATTTGGCAACTCGGAAAGTGTTCGAGTGGATGCAGTTTTATACCATCCCAGATGGTGAATCCCCTGACATCAAGCGTCTGAAAGAACTTATAAATATGGGGTATAGCATTATTATTTTTCCTGAAGGACAGAGAAATAGTGAATCATCTATATTGCGTTTCCATAAAGGAGCGTTCTATATTGCAGATAAACTAGCATTGGACATCGTTCCATTATTTCTTCATGGAGTAAACAACGTGTTTCCTCGCAATACATTGTGTACATATCCTGGAAAAGTAACCATTGAAGTTGGGCGTAGAATCAAACATGGAGATGATGATTGGAGCCTTGACTATAGGGAATGTACTAAGCAGATACACCGCTTGTTTGAAGATAAATATTCCTTGTTGAAAAGGCAAAATGAGACTGCAGAATATTATTTGCCATTTGTACTTGATCGATACAGGTATAAGGGTGCTGAAATATATGGAGCCGTTAAACGGAATCTTAAGTTCTACTCCGATTATGTTAAAGATGTGGAAGGGTCTAATACTTCTACTATTGTTGTTATGAACAGCGGGTGGGGTGAGTTGGCATTACTCATTGCATTAGTAAATCCCAGTAAAACTATAGTTGCAGTAGAAAACGATGCAGATAAGTTACAGGTTGCTCGTTTTTCTGGCGAGGATGTCGCCAGAAATGTAATATATACCACAAGCTACAATAACGTCTGGCAAGACAATGAGGCATTCAAACGATTAATTATTAAAATAAAGTGATTATGAAGGAGAAAATTAGGAATATACTGGCAGATGTCCTTCCGCTAGTAGACTTCGATTCAGATTTCCTATTTAGTGAATTGGATTCACTGGGTGTTACGACTATTCTAATGGTACTTTCTGATGAGTTTGGCATCAAGTTAGAGTCTACAGATGCCACCCCCAGGAATTTAAAAACATTAGACAGCATTGTTGCTCTTGTTGAAAAGAAATTAGCAGAAAAATAACTTTATGATATTAGAGGATTATATAGATATCAATGCACGTCTCTATCCAGACAAACCGGCAATTGTCTGCGATCACGACACATGTACCTATGAAGGTTTAAAGAACAGGATTAAAGAAAAGATGATTCTGTTGGAGAAAGTCTCATATCGTAAGGGGCAAATAGTTTGTCTCCGTGCTTTTCCAAGTATCGATTATTTAGTGACCTATTTTGCTCTCCATAAAATGGGATGTATCGTTACACCTCTCGAAAAGGATATACCCGATGAGAGTTTTGACAGGATCTCCCAGGAGATTTGTTCAAACAGAGTACCAGATGGGACAGCAGATATCTTATATACGACAGGAACGACAGGCAAGTCGAAAGGTGTCATGATAAGTCATCAAACCATCATTGCAGATGCAGAAAACCTAATTGACGGTCAAGGATTCAGTCATGAATTGGCTTTTGTTGTAAACGGACCTCTCAACCACATAGGCAGTTTATCCAAGATTTATCCTATTATTATTTTAGGTGCCACACTGATATTAGTTGATGGTTTGAAAGATATCAATAAATTTTGGGGAGCTTTTGATTATCCTGCAACAAAGATGGCAACGTTCCTAGTTCCTGCCAGTATAAGAATCCTCATACAATTTAGTGCAGGGAAATTGGCTGAATATGCAGACAAGATTGACTTCATTGAAACGGGTGCTGCAGCTATCTCACATAGTGACATGAAATCTTTGTGTGAGCTATTGCCCAACAGCAGATTGTACAATACTTATGCTTCTACAGAAACAGGGATTATTTGTACTTATAATTTCAATGATGGAAAATGTGAAGCTGGTTGTTTGGGTAGACCAATGAAGCATTCCCAAATTATTATTACTGAGGATGGGCATATTGCATGTAAGGGCAAGACTCTTATGACAGGATATGTCGGTGATATAGAGAAGACGTCATCAATATTAAGAGATGGAATTGTCTATACTTCTGATTTAGGATTTCTTGACTCTGAAGGTAAGCTTCATTTAAAGGGAAGAGAAGATGACGTCATTAATGTGGGAGGCTTTAAAGTAGCGCCAACCGAAGTTGAAGATGCCGCGTTGTCTTTTCCTGGTCTTAAAGACTGTGTGTGCGTTCCTGTCAATCATATAATAACAGGTCAAGCATTGAAACTGCTTGTTGTTATGAAAGAAGGAGAAATTCTAGACCGTAAAGCATTGGCTGTTCATCTTAGATCTGCATTGGAATCATATAAAGTTCCTCTTCTTTATGAGAGTGTAAACACAATAGAGCGCACTTTTAATGGAAAGATTAATAGGAAATATTATATTAACTAATTCGTTTTTTCGATTGAGTTAACTCGATTTGTCGTTTGAATTAACTCATTTCATCAATCGAGTTAACTCACGGTTTTGGGGGCAGAAATGACGAGGTGAATTTGTAAAAAAATATCAGAACCGACACTTCTGTGTCATGAAGAAATAGTGGCATCAATGGCATTCTTCACGATTCGATGCAGGAAAAAGTCCGAAAAACAAACTGAAGGTGGTGCAATAAGGGCACCTTATTCATCAATAAAGGCATGTTATTCATCAATAAGGGCATGTTATTCATTAATACGGAAGTATTTTTATTTATTACGGACATATCGTTCGTTACTAACGGAGAAAAAAACTCTCCCCGGGTAAGCGGAGAAATTCTTCGGTTACTTCTGGCCGTAATGGGAACGCAAGGAAATAACAGCAACATAGACTTCAGCATCGTGAATCTCGTAAATCATGCGATATTGTTTGTTGATACGACGAGACCATGTTTCTTCAAAGACATAGTGCTTCAAGTGCTCTACCTGACCAGTGCCTGTACGGGGATGCTCCTGAAGTTCCAAAAGCATATTTGTGATTTTCTTGATGGTGGGTTTGTCGCCACTCTTTTTGATGGCGGCAATCTCTTTCTTGGCCTGTTCAGAAAGCAGTATAGTGTAAGTCATTTCTTACAGCGAATTGATAAATTCAGTAATGTCTTCTTTGTTCTCAAGACGCGTGAATTTTGCCCCAGGCTGATGAGCCTTAGCTATATCTTCCTCTACAGCTTTTACATTACGAGAGTCGGCAAAAAAGGAATCGCCCGAAGGACTTATCTCATAGGGATCAACACGGTACGAACGCTTCTTGGGCTTACTGATTGTAACCCCTTCTATCGCACCCAAAATCTTTTTAAGGCTTGGGATAAGACTTGCATTTTCGACGTTAAGAATTATCTGTGTCATAAGCAATCACTCTCTATTTGTCTGCAAAGATAAACAAAATAAACGAAATAACAAGATAATAAACAAAAAAAGTACACAGGTTCCGAACGATATGTCCGTAATAAATAAAAATAAATCGTTCTTTGACCTTCGGTCGAAGATACTCACGTATTCCCGAACTACGTTCGCCTACCCGTAGCCTTTCGAGAAATCTCAAAATTATTTTGGATTTCTGCTCACTTAATCGTTCTTTGACCTTCGGTCGAAGATACTCACGTATTCCCGAACTGCGTTCGCCTACCCGTAGCCTTTCGGAAAAACTCAAGAATTTCTTGGTTTTTCGCTCACTTAATCGTATCTTTGCAGCAGAACAATGGAAATGTAGAAATTATGAAGAGATATAATTTGTTTCCGATACTGCTGTTGGCTGTTATGTTTGCAGCATGTTCGAATGACGACAGTCCTGTAGTTCGCGGCATGCACCCCAAGAAGCCATACGCGACACCGGAACTCATCGAGAACATCATTGCCGTTTTAAAACAGTACAAGTAATTATGAAAGATAGTGTATTAATCCTCAGCGGTGGCGTTGATTCTGTCACCTTATTATATGATGAACAGGAGCG
>Ga0256407_10012936_pt1 | contig 11245 bp, 7 predicted proteins | sample RumenRJG_04DNA_FD_193489 | JGI IMG/M metagenome (GOLD analysis project Ga0256407, IMG submission 193489) | Bovine rumen microbial communities from Lethbridge, Alberta, Canada - RJG_04 | ecosystem: Host-associated > Mammals > Digestive system > Stomach > Rumen | place: Canada: Alberta | collected... | reverse complement strand
ATTCTTTTTATGTGATCTATTTTAAAAATAATTATTTGAATTAGAATTATATCAGGTATTTATTTATTAAAATTATTCAAAATATTTATTATTTCTTCCATATAATAATTATATATTTTTATAACAAATTATTTTTAAAATAAATTATATTCACCTTATAATTTGTTTTAAAAAAAAAGGCTCAAATAAAACTAAAAAAGGTAATGATAAAAAATTATTTTTTGAACATTTTTTTATTTTTGTCTTTTGTCATTTTTAACTATTCATATATTTTAGAAAAAAATATAATAATTTATTCAGAATCAAATGTTTTAATTGAGATTAAAAATTTGACCGAAAATATAGGAAAAATTTCCTTTACAAATTCTCAAAATGATATTATAAATATGTCAATAATTTCAAAAGACAATAAATCATATATTAATACATCATTTTTTGAAATGACAGATTATTATTATAATAATGAAGGGGCTAAATTATTTTTTGCAAAAGATTTATCTGATATTATAACATTTAATTGTCCTAATTCAATTTTTATTGATTTTTCATTATCAAATCCTATTCATTTATCAAATTATTTTTTCTCTTTAGTTCAAAAAAATATATTTTCATATCCTGATATATTTTTATTTCCTTTATCTAATGGTTTTAAAGAAATCAAATTAGAATTTGATATAAATAAAAATGAATATTTTATATCTAATTTAAATGAACATTATTTAAATAATTACGCTAATTTAGTAATTAAAGAAAATAATTTGGAAAATAAAATTGAAGAAAAAAAAGTTTATTTAATAAAATTAAATTATTCATATATTAGTGAAGATGATGAATTTTTCCTCAATAATATTTATTTAAATTTATCTGCACCAAATATTAATGATTTATATAATGTTTTTAAAAAAGAAAATTATTTAGATTATTTCACTTGGAAAGATGAAAATAAAATATATTTAAATAAAAGAAATAATAATGATAGTAAATTATCAACTATTAATGATTTTATTTTTCCTGAAGGTATCACAGAAAAAAATTTTGATCTTCAAGCTTGTGGGACAAAAATTAAGAGTTTTTTAATAAAAAATGATTTTGAAAAAACAAAATTTGAAATTAATACTGATATAAGTGATTATGATAATAATAAAATAATTGTAAATATTACATCATCTAATTTTAATTTTAATAATATTGTTAGATTGTCAATTCAATTAAATAATTATCAAGAAAAAGAATTAAACTTTCAAAAAAGTAATACAATGATTTTATTTGAACTTGATTATTTTAATGATGAAAAATTAAATATTAAAGCAGAAATTCCAGTTAAAAAAATAAGACATGAAAATTATTTAAATTATACAATTTTTAATATTCCTCTTCCAAAAATTAATTGTAAATTTCCAAATTATGTTTTATTAAAAACAAATACTATAAATACTTTTACAATAAATGGAGAATGTGATAATAATAAAAATATTATTTCAAAATCTCAATTTTCAGATGTTAATTCAGTTTTAGAAAATATTTCAGTTAATTTAAATAATAATAATACTTTAACCTTAACTGGAGATATTAGAAAAAATGGAGATATAATTATTCAATATAAATTACCTAATAATGAAATATATAAATTTAATAATACATTTCATATTGTAAATGAAACAGAAATTGCAAAATGTTTTTATTCTTTAGAAGAAAGAGCTTTCTCAAAATTACCATATATAAAAAATGGTTGTATTTCAATTTTAAAACAATATTCTTTATTTCTTGTTAATATTACAAATTCAGAAGAGAAATTCGAAGTTAAAGTTAATGATACTGATTTAGATTTAGATTCTGATTCAATTAAAACAATCTTAAAAAAAGGAATTTACTATTTATTAATATATCAAAATAATATTATAATATCAAATTCAACAAATTTTAAACTTTATTATACTTTAATTTTTTCAAATGAATATAATTTAGTTCAAAAATCAAATCAGATAGAATTTGATACTTATGGAATAGTAATAAATGGTTTATATATATATAGAGATAATGAAGCACAAAAATTGGATTATAATGGGACTACATCAAATTATGATTATTTTACATTAACAGCAACTTTTGGTTATAAAAGACTTCAAACTGGTTTATATTATATTTATAAAGATAATGATATTAAAGTTTTTGCTTTTTGGGTTCAAAATACTCAACAGGGAAATAATATTGTAAATGATAATACAAATGCAACTTTTAATATTCAAGTTTTAAGAGGTGGAAAATTTAATCGTTATGAAATTTATATAAATTATCCACTTATTAATGAAATTGAATTAGAAAAAATTCAATTATATGAAGATAATAATTTAATTATTACAAAAGAAAAAGATAATACTTTATTTTATTCAAATAATGGAAGTTTAATATTTAATTTGATTCTAAATAATAAAATAGATAGGATATTATTATCTAGTAAAAATAAAATATCTAAAAAAAAATATGAAATAAATATTACAAATATTTATTATAATGATAATTTTATATTTGGGACTGAATATAATGAAGAATGGGGTTTAAAAATAATTGATTTAAATGATAATAATTTAGAGAATATAAAAATCAAAGAAGGAATATATTCAAATAATAAACAAATATTGGAATTTGAAAAAGATGAATTTTTTATGGATAAAAAATCTTTAAATATAGATATTTCAGATACAAACATATTAGTTGGAAATGAAAATGTTGAATTATATTATTATTATTCAGATTTTTCTGATGAAATTAAAAATAAAATTCCTCTAATAAGAAATGATGAATTTCCTTATTTATTCCTTTATTATTATAAAATATTTTCCCCTAAAAAATGTTCAAATGATCAAAATTATTTTTATCTTTATTTAAATGTATATTGTGGTACTTTGGAACATGAAAAATATTATTTAAATGAAAACAATTTTAGTTATTCTCCTTATAAAATTGTATCAAAAAATAATGAATTTGAATTTGAAGAAACTATTTTTTTAATGAAGGAAAAATCAAACATTTTTAAAATTTTAAATTATGAAATCAATTTACCTAAATTTGAATATCAATCATATAATATTAGATTTATTGAAAATATTAGTGATAAAAATAATTATATATTTAAGATATATTTAAATAAACAAATTCCAAAATTCCATGATTTTGAAATTATTTTATATAATGATTTTAATAAATATTATTCTTCAAAAAATATAATCAATGAAGATGAAAATCAAATAATTTCATATTTTAATAAAGATTATGATTTATCTCAACATTATTATTCAATTTCAATTCATGACAATGAATGTAATGAAACTATTAATTCTAATTCATATCATTTTGAATTGAATAAAATGAATACTATTTTAAATAACACAAATTATTTTATCAAAACGTCATCATTAAATGATGGAACTTATATAAATTTAATATTAAGCAATAATATAAATCCAAGTGATCTTTATATAGAAAATCTAATTAATGAAATAGAATGTAATAGTATAGAGGAAAATTTAAGTGAATGTAAATTTACAATTAATAAAAATAATTATAAATCACAATATTTAATTAAGTATTTTAGTTTAACAGAATATTTTTTTGTTTATACATATGATATAGAAGATGGTATTCAATATAATTGTTTAAATGATTTTAATAAAATTCAATTTTATTTATTAATTAATGATTCTTTTAAGGACGAAATTGATATCAAAAATTTAAATTCTAATTCAATAATATTTAATAAAATTTCTTCAAATCAATATTTTATTTCTTCAAATAATTTACAAAATAATTTTGTAGTAATTGATAAGAATTCAAAAACTGAATTATTTACAATTGATTATAATGAAGATTTAATGAATAAATCATTTCCTTTACTCAATGATAAAATTAAACTTTTTGACATTTCTCAAAAAAATGATTTATTTATAAATCATATTGTTTTTAAATTTTCTAATGAAATTAATATAAATGAAATAGAAGATTTAAGACTTATAAAAAATAATAAAACATTCCAAAGTATACAAATTGAAAAAAAAAATGATTCTAATAACGAAATTATTGGTTATTTTGAAAATAAAGGATTACTTATAAATGATTTTAATTTATCATTTAATTATATTCCTTGTAATCAAACTATTTTTAAAGAAAATATAAATATAGAAAATACAGTTAATGTTGAAAATTTAACAATCAATTGTGATGAACCTAGTATGTTTAATATGATTTCATTTCAATGTGAAGTTTGTAAAGAAATATATCCTGATAAACAATATTATTTAAATGGAAATTGTGTTGAAAATTGTGATATTGAAAATAATTATTTCAAATCATCTAAATATGTATGTAAAAAATGTGAAGAAGGATTATTTTTATTTGGAGACAAATGTTTAAATATAGATGATATAATATTATTAAACTTAACTGAATTATGTAATAATTATTGTTCAAATAATCAATATTGTTATATTAATTTTAGTGATACTGAAGATTCTTTGAAATGTGAATCATATACATATAAAAATGCATCAAGAGTTCAGGTATATAATAGAATAATGGTTCATGAAAAAATTATATTTGAAAACAATATCAAAAAATTTTCTAGTAAAAATATTACATCAAATGGTTATATCAATGAATATAATGAGAAATCTCTTATATTAACTAAAACTATAAATAATTCAGAAAAAAAAATTAATAATATAAAAGATTCAGACGGAATATTTATAGAGTTTAAAAATAATTATATAAAAATTATGGACTTTTAAATATAAATAAATCATTTATAATATATAAATTATTCTATTTTTTCATTTTTATTTTTAATTTAACTGATTTTGGTTTTTTCTTGTTAATATTATATTTTTGAATTATAATTTTTTTTTTTTGCTTAACTTCAATTTTATTTTCAAAATAATCAATTACAGGGATATTATCAAATAAATCCTTATTATTTGAATTTTTATTATCATTTATTATTTTATTATCTTCTTTTATTGTATTTTCATTTTTAATACTATTTTTTTTTTCATTATCATTTAAAATAGAAGAAGATAATTTTTTAGATTCAAATAAATCATTCTTTAACATTTCTTCTTCAAATTTATCTTTTTTTTGAGGTAAAATATTATTTATATTAGCAATTCTCATAGGTAATTTAATAGTAGAAATCATTATTACTTTTTTTCCTTTTTCAACATTCATTAATTGATTATCTTTAATTTTATCAATAACAAAAGGAATTTTTAACAATTTATCACAATTAAATCTTTTTAAAGGATTAACAATAATCATTTTAGAAATAATATTACTTAAATTATCAGAATAAATATCAGGAATAGATTTATATTCTCCTTTTTTAATTAATTTAGCTAAATTAGAAATAGAAGTTGATCTAAATGGGCATTTTAAACAACACATTTCATAAATAATACATCCAAAACTCCAAATATCAATTTTATTATCATATGATTTATCATCCCAAATTTCAGGTGCTGAATAATAAGGTGTTCCAGTTTTTGTTTGTGCCATTTTATTCTCATTTAAAAATTTAGATACATTTAAATCACCAATTTTAACAATTCCATTTTTTGTCATAAAAATATTTGCTGATTTTAAATCTCTATGTATTATTTTATTATCATGTAAATATTTTAAACCAAAAAGAATTTGAATTAATATATTCCAAATTGTATTTTCATCAAAAAATAATTGATTTTTATTTAATTGTTTTATTTTTGATTCTAAATCACCATCATCTGCATATTCCATTATAATATTTAATGTTTCTGATTCATCATCATAAAATGCTTCTTCATAACCTATTATATTTTTATTATTTAATGAATATAATATTCTTATTTCATTTACTGCATGTTCTCTTTCTTTTGTATTTAATTTTGATAATTTAACTCTTTTCATTGCAAAAATTTGCTTATCTGATTTTCTTGTTACTATACATACTTTTCCATATGAACCTGAACCTAAATTTTCTCCTATTATGTAATTTGATAAAGACATTTTTTTAATTTTTATTTTCCTTTTTATTAATAATTTGATTTTAATTTTTAATAGAAAATAAAAATATTTTTTATTTTTTAAAATTACAATTATTTAAAATTATTAAAAATTATATATATTTTTTTTACTTTAAATTTCTATTCGATATATCGACTATTAATATTTTCAATATTTGGAATATTTATCACTTTTTTTATTATTGATTCAGTCTCTTTTAATTGAAGCAATAAATCATCATTCAAATGAATTTGATAAAATTCCTGTTGATATGATTTATTATTATCAAATTTATAACTATTTTTTACTTCAATTGAAGATAAATTTTGATTCAATAGACTTTTTTCAAATGAATTTTTATTATTTTCATTTTGAATATTTTGTTTTCTAAATAAATCTTGAATAATTACTATACCATTTGACTTTCTTTTATATCCAAAATTATTTCTTACTATCCAATTCATTATTTGAATTTAAATTTATTAATTTTATTTATTATATAATTTTATATTATTTCAATTATTTGATTATAAATAAAATATTAAAATAGATATATTCTAAAATTAAAAAAGATTTTTGTTCTAATAGTTTTAAATTTATTGAATTAAATTTTTATTTAATATAAATGAAAAAAAATAATATTAAAAAATATGAAACATCTAAAAAACTTCATCAATTAATAGAAGATTGTGAGAAATATTTAATAAATTTTGATTCAAATATTAAAGATCATTCAATTCTTTCATTTTTCTCAAGTAATATATTTGTAAAACAAAAATATTTAGATTTATTATCTAAATCTTATCTTCATTTATTTTCTATAAATATTTTTTTTTTAATTGTATTTCTTTTATCACAAATTGCCCAAATATGTTTTTCAATTTTTGAAATAGAGAAAAAAAATAAATATAGAAAAAGAATTATAATCACAGAAATTATAACACTTATTATTATAATATTTTCAATTATTCTTTTTCTTTCTAAAAAGATCCAAGAAAATAAAATTTATATATTAATAATTTCATGGATACTATTTGTATTTTATTTTATAACTATATTAGTCATAATGTATAATAATAATACATGTAAAAAAGGAATTTTTATTTCAAAATTTTATTCATATTTTATATCTTCTCATATTTTAATGATTTTAATGATTACAGCAAATATGTCTTTACATTTTGGTCATTTTTTTATTATTGGTTTTTTAGATTTTTTTATCATAATAATTTTAAATATAACTAATTATCAAACAAATTTTTATCATTTTACAAATTCAATTATCTTAACTGCTTTATTTACAATTATTCAATCATATAAATTTGAATTATCAGTTAAAAAAGTATTTGATTTTTGTGTAGAAAAATACTATTCTTATTTAAAAAATGAAGAGACTTTAGAAAATGGTGATATTGGTATTTGTTTAACAACAGATGATTTTGAAATATTAAAAATGAATCAAACTTTACAAAATAATATGAAAGAAGTTTTTCATTATGATCAATCAAAAAATAAAAATTTTCTTTTATATAATTTAATTCTTCAAAAAGATGAAAATATTATAAAAGATGAACGAAGGAAAATTAATTTATTACAAGCAATAGAAGAAACTATTAATAATTATATGATAAGAGGTAAACAAGATAATTTAGAATATTTTGTTCCTTTAGGAAGATTTAAAATAAAACAAGGAACTAAATTATTTAGTATAAAATTTAAAAGAATATTAGTAAAAAATAATGAAAAAAATCAGAAAAAAAAAGTTAAAAATCCTGAATTTAAATTAAGTGAATTTTTTGATTTAAATACATCAAATAAAGTAAATTTAAATATTTCCAAAAGTCATATATCATTAAATAATTTAGATAATATTTTAACATTTCCAAATATATCTGAAAATGAAATCCCTTCGAATTACAATTATAATTATAAATTTATTTTTACATTAATAACAAATAATAGAAAACTTGATAGAATTAAAGTAGAACAAATTTACCAAAAATTAATATTAACAAAAGTAAGTAATGAATTTAATACTCCTGTAAATTTAATTCAAGATTTAATGAATAAATTAATAAAAGAAAAAGAAGAAAATGAGGAAAAAACATTAAATGAAAGTAAAACTCCTTTTATAACAATTGAAGAATCAAAAAGTCCAAAAGATTCTCAACTTGAATTAATGATGAAAAATAGAGAATTATTTGATGATAATAAAACAATTAAAAATTTATCATATCGTGATAGACGTAGTTTAGCATCAATAAAATCAAATTCAGAAATGTGTCAATATAATAATGTTGAAACATTTTTATTTATAAAATATATTGCTGATACTATTAAATTAAGTGCAATGGATTTAACTCAATATATTAAAATACATAGTACTTCAGATAAGAATATTGAAGAATTAAATTTAGAAGTTTATACACTTTCAGAAATTAGAGAATTTATTGAAGGAATTGGAAATGCATATTTAAATTTAATGGGAAAAAGTATTAATTTTATTACAACTATGGATAATCTTTTAACAAAAAGAAATATAGAGATTGATAAAGATAAATTAAATCAAATTTTATCTAATTTAATTAGTAATTCAATTAAAAATACAAAAAATACAACTGGAATTATTGTTAATATTCGTAAAATGAAAGAACATGATTTAAAATATTTTGAATATGGAGCTAATAAGGAAATATATGAAAATAATAATTATAATATTGAAATTCATTCAACAGAAATTTCAAATATTAATAATATTGAATTAGGTTTAGTAATTTCAATTGAAGATTCTGGTACTGGAATAAGTAATACTTTAATAAATGATATTAATAATGAAGGACAAACTTTTTATACAAATGATACTATTGAAACTAAAATAAATAATGCTGAAGGATATTTGATTAGTAAAGGATTAGGAAGTGGATTAAAAATTTGTAAAAAATTATCTGATGAAATGGGAATAAAATTAAAATGTCATGCTAAAACTAATAATAGTGGAACAATATTTAAAATTTATGTAAAGACTGAATTATTCTATAATTGAAATATTTACTAAATAAAAAAATTAAAAAATAAATAATATTATATTCTATAAATAAACATAATATTAATAACATTACTCAATTATTTATTAATTAAAAATTCACCAAATTTTAAAAAAAAAAAAATAATTTTTTTCTTAAATTAAATAATGAATCTTAAAAAAAATTATTTATTCAAATGAAATACCTTCAAAAAACTGAAATAATAGATATCCCATCAGGAGTAAAAGTAACAGCTAAAAGTAGAGTAGTAACAGTAAAAGGACCTCGTGGTGAAATAACAAAGCAATTCAAACATGTAAAAATAGAAATAGAAGTAAAAGACAATAAAATTTATGTTCATACATATATGACAACATATAAACAAAGTGCAATTTTATATACAATTGCATCACATATTAAAAATATGATTAAAGGAGTTACTGTTGGATTTAGATATAAAATGCATACTGTAAAAAAACATTTTCCTATTGAAGTAGGAATTAAAGATGGTGCTGTTGAAATTGGAAGATTTTTAGGTGAAAGAAATGTTAAAACTGTTAAATTATTAGAAGGGGTTACTGCAAAAAAAAATGAAAAAGATCAAGATGAAATATGGTTTGATGGAATTGATATTGATAAAGTTGCTTTAACTTGTGCTCATGTTTTTCAATCTTGCTTTGCTAAAGATAAAGATAGAAGAAAATTTCTTGATGGTATTTATGTAAGTGAGAAAGAAACTATTGAAAAATAAATAAAGAATGATTTTTTTTGAATATAAAATTTGATGATTTTTTTTAAAATTTTTTTTTATTTTTTTGAAAAAAAAAATAATAAATTTAATTTTTTTTTAAAAAAAAAATTTATAAATTATATTGAAAAGATGATAATAAAAAAATAATTTTATTATTAATATTTTCAAAATTTACGAAATATTAAAAAAATTAAAAATAATATTTCCAATAAATAATAGAAATTTACCTTAATTAATGATTTCAAAAAATATATAAATTAATGCCATGATTCATGAACTTTCTTATTTGGACAGAAAAAATTATTATTAAAAAGAAAAATTTTCCTAATAGATTCACTTAATTTTTCCTGAGTTAAAGGTGGATCATTAGCATAAGGATTTCTATTTTTTTTTTCTTCTTTTTCTTGTTGTTCTTTCCATAATTTTTCCTCTTCTTCTTTTCTTAATTTTTCTTCTTCTTCTTCTTTTAATTTTTCATCTTCTTCTAAATCTTTTTTTTTCTTAGCAAAAACGACTTTTGGACTCATATATCTAGTTTTTAATCCATCACATTTTCCATAAAAAATTCTATTAATAAGTTTTTTTTCAAAATTACTATAACCTTTAGGAATTTTTATTTCATTTGGTAAAGTAGTACTATTTCTTAAACTATCTTTAATATCTACACCACCAGAATATTTATTTGTATTTTCATTTATAGTATATTGAACATAATAATCTCTTCCTAAACCATCCATATGATATTTTTTAATTGGTTTTCTTATAGAAAGATCTTGACTTTTATGAACTGGAGGAACTGATGAAGGTGGTCCTGGAGGATGATAATCTGAGTTTTTTAATATTGCATATGTTATATATGTGTCTCTACCATTTCCATCATTTGGATAACGAGGTATTTTAGTGTTAACTGTTAATGATTTTGTTGTTCTGAGATTCATTTTATTTATTAAAATTTTAGAAGTTATATTAATTAATAATTAAGTAAAATTAAATATAATTTTAAAAAAAGAAAAAATATATAATGATAATTAAAAATGTATTTATAAATGATAATGAATAAAAGAAAGAGAAGTGATTTAAAAAATATTTCATGATAATAAATTATAAAAATATAAAAAAAATTAGTAAAAATTTGTCAGAAAAAATTGGAAATTTTTGTTATAAAAACATAGATAATAATAATCAAAAAAAATATATAAAATATAATTTTAAAAATAAATATATATTATATTATTCTAATAATATATTATATTTTTTTTATTTTAAGTTATAAATATATAATATATTTTTTTAATAAATATAATAAATTTTAAATAGCAGATAAAAAATAAAAATTAAATAAAATTTAGATAAATATTGGGGATTGGGGATTGGGGATTGGGGATTGGGGATTGGGGATTGGGGATTGGGGATTGGGGATTGGGGATTGGGGATTGGGGAT
>Ga0256407_10012934_pt1 | contig 11246 bp, 6 predicted proteins | sample RumenRJG_04DNA_FD_193489 | JGI IMG/M metagenome (GOLD analysis project Ga0256407, IMG submission 193489) | Bovine rumen microbial communities from Lethbridge, Alberta, Canada - RJG_04 | ecosystem: Host-associated > Mammals > Digestive system > Stomach > Rumen | place: Canada: Alberta | collected... | reverse complement strand
CCGTTCTCTACGCATCTATTGACGTCGTTTCGGCAGTGGCGGGAAAAAACGGCGTTTATCGTTTCCCCCAACCTTTCTAACGACCCGATTTTTAAGGGAATCGACGTCTACAAACCAGACGAACTAACGCCTGAAATGCTCGGCGATTATCCGATCGCCCTTTTCGACGACGATAAGTCTCTGCTTCCCCCCCAATTATCTGACTTCTTCGCCGAAAATAAAAACCGCGTCGTTACCCTAAGACAATGGGTAATCGAAATGCTTGAAGATCCGTCGGTACAGATTTCTCCCGAGAGAGTGCGCCTCGATATCTGCACGCGCTGTCAGTTGAACTGCGCGTCATGTTACATGAGAACCGATAAAAGGGAAACGACGGGAATCGGACACGTGACGCCATCGCAGTTCGAAACGTTTCTTATCCGAAATCCAAACGTTCGAACAATAGAGATTTCGAACAGCGGCGAGCCGTTTATTCACCCGCAATTGCATGAAATCCTTGAAATTGCCGACAAGTACGACGTAACCTTAGAGTGTACGAACGGCGCCAATTTTAATTATGTTACGGATCAAGTTCTAGAAGATCTTGTTAGATATAGATTTAAGACCATACATATTGCGATCGACGGCGCAAGTCAAGAAACTTATTCGATTTATCGTCGAAACGGAAACTTCGATAAAGTAATCGCTAATATTCGAAAACTTAATGAAATCAAAAAGCGGATGAAATCGGAGCGTCCGGAACTGGTTTGGCAGTTTATCGTCATGAGCCATAATTACGACGATATTCCCCGTGCGAAAGAATTGGCAAAAGAACTTGGAATGGGCATAGGGTTCAAAGAAACCTGGGATTCGAAAGAAAGGAACAAGCTCAAAATAATGCTCGCGGAAAGGAAAACGGAACGCGACGAAGGCGATTCAGATAACGCCAGAGTTCCCGCAAACAAGAAGATTCCGTCAAATTACTGGTGCAGAAGCCTCTTAGCATATCCTCAGATTAACTGGGACGGACGCCTGTTAGGATGTTGCGTAGTTTATCGGAGCGACTGGGGAGTGAACGTTTTTGACAAGGGCCTTGTAGAGACGCTAAATACCGACTTGTACAGAAAAACGTTCCTCGCGCTCCTGAAGGGGGAGACTCCCCCTTACCGACGCTCGCCTTGCTATTCGTGCAAACTTAGACCTCCAACCCCCGAAGAAGCGGAGGGCGTCGTAACTTGGCGCATTCCCCCCGTCGTCGACAATAATTAGAGAACTTTGCTTAAACAACTTGTCGCCTCCCCGAACAATAACTAAAGTCAAACTTCTGACAAAAACGGAGCGCCCACATGAACAGGGGTTTTGTCACAATTGCCACCGGACGAACAAATTATTATAAGATCGCGGCAAATCTTCTCCGCTCATATCGGTATTATTCGAAAGCTCCCGAACCGTTTGCCGTCATTTGCGATAGAACGAATAAGTATACGGATATGTTCGATAAAGTAATACTCATGGAGAATCCCCTTTTTTCCTACGTGGATAAACTGAGACTTCCCGAGTATCTTCCTTTCGACGAAACCATCTTCATTGACTCTGATTGCCTAGCATATAAAGACCTTAATGATTTCTGGGAAGTCTTTAAAGACGCCGACGATTTTTCCATGTTCGGAACGAACTTCCCCGTGGATTATGAATATGGATGGTTCAAAAAAAAGATATGGGAGTATATCGAGATCGCGTTCAATTTATCCCTGAATTTATCGGAGGGGTGTATTATCTTAGAAGGACAGCCGCTATTCAAAATTTTTATGGGATCGTAAAGCGCATCCAGTCCACGTATCATGACTATAAATTCAGACAGTTTGACAACGTCTGCGACGAACCCGTATTCTCGCTAGCAACGGCGGTCTGCGGCTTCAAAACGGCGGGGGAAAAATCGCCCGACGTCTGCTTTTACCCGCACAATACGTACTTTGAAAGCGACATAACCACAGGAAAAGTTAAATATAAAGATAAGTATGCGGCAGACCGCGGCTTGACGACTGAATCATATATGGTTCATTGGGGAAGCGGCAACACGACGCGCGCCGATTATCTGTTGGAAGCATACAGACTAGACCGTATCTCCAGAGGGAAACCGGTAACTCAAACGGGGTTGAGAAGAACGAAGTTAAAGATATCGCTAAAGGTATTCGTAAGAAGGGTCGTTCGCAAAATCAAAAGGATCGTAAAATCGACGGGCCGACGCTGATCGAAACGAAACGCCCGGCGGAATATCGCCGAAAAACGAACGTCGTTCCAAACGCAAAAGAGCGCGGCGTCGGATAATCCGTTTTCTCAACGGTATTTCCTTCTGCCGTCGTAACGGTCAATTCAAGCGTTCGGCTCGTCCGACGGGTTCGTTTTTTCTATCCGCCCGTACTGACTGCAACTGCAATGATCGGAAAAACAGACCTGAGGAGAATCTAACAGGCGAACGCTTCCGTCGAGAATATTCCCTAAGGACGTCGACCCGCCTGTTGTCGGACGTCTTTTGACATGGCCAAAAGCGTCAATCCATATATTGCGAATCCCCGCGTCGCACGCATATCCTTCAGGACAAAAAACACTCGTTCCATCCAAGTCCATTCCTAACGCTTGGATATTCGAGTACATTCTTATTCCGCCGTCCCGGCAGGTAACGCGAACGCTTTTCTCCTCGTTAGATTCAAGCAGTTTTTCTATGATCGCAGGAGAAACGTTCGTTTCGAAATTCCGAATGAAAATCGGCGCCGCGACGATTCCGACGTCTTCGAGTTTTCTACGTATCCAGAGCAAGACGTCGTAATCCGCGTCGTTTAAAATCGGCGCTCCGGCGGTAAAACTAATCGCGATGTCCGCGCGTTCTCCGTCAATGCTTTCAAGAAGTCGGTTTCTTTCGGCATACTCGTGAACTCTTAGCAGCTTTTCGACAAACTTCTCTTTCGTCGTTTTGTCGGAATAGAAACTTGTCCTAATGGTCAGACTACGTTTTTTCCCACGCGCCTTTCTCTGTGGATAATATCGCACAGCCGACAGTAATAGTCGCCGTCCTGAGAGAAATTGGTCGTAATATCGAAGAGTATTTCTCCGGGGAAATTACATAACGCTATCTTCTCCAGCAATTTAGGAAAATCGTCGAGAATTGTCAATTCTCCGCCGATTAAGAAAAACTTCACCGCGTCGTACTCTTTTGTTCCTTCAATCAGCCGAATCGCCTCGTCGCATATTTTCATGCGCAGCGCAGGACTTTCTCCCTTTGCTTGTCGCAGGTGATCTTGCCTGTTCCCTTGGATGCAAAACGCGCAATCATAGTTGCAAAGCGTCGTAACTCGCCAACGAATATCGAATATTTCGTTGTTATGGGAAAGATTTTCTATGATTTCGATGTCGGAGTTTTTCATCTTAGCCGCCTGAAAAGGGCGCTGTTGAGTCGTCAGAACGAGGATCGTCCCTGAAATTATCGCCTTATGGCTTATGTTTGAAAGCAGATGGTAAAATTTGACGTTTTCAATCGAAAAAGCGCATAACCTTAAAAGAACTGGGGGGTTACGAACTTTTCTCCTTTGCAAAAATTATATGTAAAAAACGCCGCAATTCAACAAATTGGAGTCTCAAGTCGTCCGTTCGGCGATTTCATTTGCAAACGGAATCGTCCACGCCAATCGTTGGGGTCAGGTTAATAAAACGAAACATTCAAACTTATCGACAAATATTGAAACATTATGTTTTTATGGTATGATGACGCCCAGAGGTCGCGTAAAACGGCGCTCTCGATATTGTCGACGACGCCAATATCGCGGCGGCGTCGACAGACAAATATAACACGCCTTTAGCTCAAGAGTTATACCTAACTCTCGCTTCAAATTGCGGCTTTTCTATGTTCCGACGTCTAGCGCCCCGACAATCAAAAGACGCGTCAAGACGTCCATAGTTCGCTAATATCAATCGTTTAGAATAATTGACGCCGTTTTGACGGAGCGAAGCATTTGCGATAAGTCATGGCGTTTCGCAACGAAATCAGCGAATTATATGGCGAACAAAGCGAAAGACGACGTTCAGCGAATTGACCGTTCGGCAGTCTTGGGCGCTTATATTTACAAATTGAACACGCCGACTCAACGGCAAAAAAACAGTTTTAAGCGTATGGTTCGGACATGGTCTGCGGAAGATTTGCAGAACCTCGCCGTTTAACAGGAAAAAGAGATGGATTATTACACGCGTGATCAGTTGCCCGTAATCTCATTCGAAGAAGAACCTGAGTTTTTGGACAGAGCGGCAATTCGCCAAGCGCTGTGTGAAAAACCGTGTAATCTAGTCTTTGTCGAGGTTCGAAATAAGCTGTGTGGATTGATCAGCTATGGAGACGTCGCTCGAGCCGGCAAGGGACCCGTTCCTGTCAATCGGAATTTTACAGCGCTTAGGGGAAAGCAACTCGTAAAGGCGCGTGAAATTCTCCATGAGAAGGAAAACATCCGTGAAATTCCGGCGACCGACGAAGACGGGCGACTGATCGGCATGTTCAGCCAGAGCGACGATCTGCTGTATCTGGAATACAACAACCCTTGGGAAGGGAATCGTTATGTAGACGCCTCTCTCAAAAAGTGGAAAACCATACGTTTTGTCAGGCCGCCAAAGAACGACTTCCGTCGGCAAAGGATCGTCGATCGTTGGCTTGACGAAATCCGAAAACATGGAGTTTCTTGTGAACTGATCGATTTTAAGGACGTTCCGGAATTACAGCGCGAAAGGAATATTCCCATCCTCATCGCGGACGAAGAGACGAACGTCGGAGCTAGATCGATACTTGAAGCCTTGGACGGAGACGAATTCTACGACGACGTCGTTTATACGTTGAGATTCTTCGGACGACTTATGTCCGGACACAGTTACAACGAACTAATCGTAAAACTCGCGGATTCCGGAATTAAAATCTATAACATGTACTTCACCCGAGACGAAACGACAGAAGGTCGCCGCCGTCTATGGAAGGGCATGCGTAACTGGCTCAAGCAATCGGGCGCAAGATATTACAATCCCAACGTCATACCGTCCTGCGCGCAAGACTTCTACGGGGAACTCAATGTTGGAGACTATGCCGCGGAAGTCGGCAATCTCCAGTTTTCTATCGAAACTAATAACGTCTATACCCGCATGAAGGACGTCCAAAGCCGTTATTTAAACGTTGTAAACGGCGAGCGCGTGACAGTTGGTCAACCGTCGGAGGCGGAACGTACCGTCTGGTTTTTCGGTCCCTGTCTTATGGTCGGCGCTTATGTAGAAGACAAACATACCATAGAAAGCTTTCTCCAAGAACGATTCAATCGCGAAGGATTCTCGTGCAAGGTAGTCAACTGCGGATGCTTTGAAACAACCTATCAGAGAATGATACGCCTCGTGTCGACTCCCATGAAGCCGGGAGACGTCGCCGTATTGTATGTTGATAACTTGCAAATCCCAGGCGTTGAATCCATTGATCTGACCGACGTTCTGGACCGAAACAACGTCCCGGCAGGATGGTTGCTAAATCAGCCGTTGCACGGCAACCATAAGGTTAATCAGATTTATGCGGACGAATTGTTTGACCGCATGGTTCGCGGCGGAGTCTTGACCTCAAAAGCGAGCAAGGAAGAGAGTAAAATTTCGGTTACCAGAGAATTCGCGGTCAACACGCTCTATTTGGACGTGTATTATGACGATTTCCATCCCAAAGAGGGGGAAGTCGTCGGAAGCGTCGGCATGCACGGCAACCCGTTTACGCTCGGACACCGTTACCTGATCGAAACTGCGTCGAAGCAAGTAGATCGGCTGTTTGTATTGATGATCGAAGACGAACTGGGACTTTTCAGCTATGCGGAACGGTTTGCGATGGCGGTTGAGGGAACAAAGGACCTTCCGAACGTCAGGATTGTCACAGGCGGGCCGTTTCAAGCCACGAGAAACGTGTTCCGAGAATACTTCGTCCAAGTTGAACCGTCAGACATTCGCGAAAGCGCCGTCGTCGACACGCAAATTTTTGCGGAAGCGATCGCTAAACGCTTGGGAATCACGCGTCGGTTTCTGGGAGACGAGCGTCATAATCCAAAGATGCAGTTCTTCAACGAACTAATGAAGGAAATGCTGCCGGACTATGGAATCGAAGTGATCGAGATACCCCGCGCCCAAGCGGGAGGTCGTTCGATTTCCGCTTCGTTATCACGCGAAGCCGCCGCAAACGGCGATCGAGAAACTTTGCTTGCCAACGTTCCGAAATCAACGCTCAAGTTCCTACTTGAAACCGAAGAGTAAGAAAATCGCGCCCTCAAAGAAACGCCGACGTCAAACGAATATTCTCGCGCATTATGACGCCATGCCCGCGGACGATTTAATCGGATCGAACTTCTGTGCCAAAACAGCTCGACAACGTGCCAACCGACGGCCTAACCTATTTTAGCACGACGCCTTTTACGCCTGAAATTGACGTCGCCCCCGTCTTTGTCGAGTAAGCGGTCTACAGATTTATAAAAGACTTCAAGGCTGATTCATGAAACGATATGTCGTTTTTGTTACGACGCAATACGCGATGATAATTCTGACGTCTTTCCGCGAGTGGCGGGAAAAAACAGAATTTATCATCTCTCCCAACCATTATAACGAACCGATTTTTAACGGGATCGACACTTATAAGCCCGACGAACTGACCCCTGAGATGTTCGGCGACGCTCCGATCGCCTTTTTGGACGATTACGCGACCTCTTTTGACCGCCAGTCGCTTGATTATTTAACCAAAAGCAAAACGCGTTTCGTTACCCGAGGCCAATGGGTTGTCGAAATGCTTGAAGATCCGTCGGTACTGCTTACTCCGAATAGCGTGCGCCTTGATATCTGCACGCGTTGCCAGTTGAACTGCCCGGCATGCTATATGAGGATCGATAAAAAGGAAACAACAGGAACCGGACACGTGACGCCTTCGCAGTTCGAAGCGTTTCTTGATCGGAATCCCTTTGTTCGGAATATTGAGATTTCAAACAGCGGGGAACCGTTCGTTCACCCCCAAATTCACGAAATCCTTGAAATCGCCCATAAACACGACATAGCTCTGACGTGTTTCAACGGTTCGAATTTCAATCATGTCTCCGATCAGACGCTTGAAGCTCTCGTAGATTTCGACGTTAAACAGATTAACATAGCGCTTGACGGCGCGTGTCAAGAAACTTATTCGATTTACCGTAGAAACGGGAATTTCGACAAGGTCGTCGCCAACATCCGAAAGCTCAACGAAATCAAAAAGCGGAAAAAATCTAACCTTCCAAAGTTGGTCTGGCAATTTATCGTCATGAGCCATAATTACGACGACGTCCCCTGTGCGGTAAAGATGGCAAAAGAACTCGACATGTCCATTTCGTTCAGAGACACTTTTGATCTCGCTGAAAAAGGCAGACTCGAAAAAATGCTCTCTGAAAGAGAAGCAGAGCACGACGAAGCCGTCGCCCGCAATAGCAAAATTATAGAGGCTAACAAAAGCGTTTTTTATAGTTGGTGCAGGGATCTGTTGGTATATCCCCAGATAAACTGGGACGGACGGTTGCTCGGGTGCTGCCAAGTATATCGAAGCGACTGGGGCGTAAATGTTTTCGACCGCGGTCTTACGGAAACGTTGAATAGCGATCTATACCGAAAAAACCTTCTAGCGTTGCTAAAAGCGGAACCTCTTCCCTATCCGGAGACGCCTTGCGGCGATTGCGCACATCGACCCACGACCGTCGAAGAAGCGGAATACCGCATGACTCTAACTTATTCGCCAGTATAATAAATTATCCCGCGGCAATTCTTCTTAACAAACACGCCATTTAAACCAAACGGTTCGACGACTGACGGATTTATCAAACGTCGCGACGCCATCTTGAAAGAAGCGAAAACGCCTATACGTAAGTTCGAGAACGACGGCATGAAAGACAAAAAAACGCCCGATTCAAACGCAATCCATCCGATCGCGGGATACGACAAGGAAATCTACGTCAAGCCGACGATAAAGAATCCAAACATTATCGTCGGCGACTTTACCTATATCGCCGATTCCGATTTCGAAAGTCATGTGACACATCATTACGAGTGGAACAACGACAAGTTAATCGTCGGCAAGTTCTGTCAAATTGCGGCTGGCGTGGAATTCATGATGAACGGCGCAAACCATCAAATGAACGCCGCGACGACCTTCCCTTTTTACACGCTGGAAGGATGGAACATGGCGCCGCCGAAGCCGTCCGATCTTCCCCTCAAGGGCGACGTCGTAATCGGCAACGACGTATGGATCGGTCAAAACGCGGTTATTCTTCCGGGCGCGCATATTGGCGACGGCGCGATTATCGGCGCCAACAGCGTCGTCGGGGGCGAAGTCGAGCCTTATACGATCGTCGTCGGCAACCCGGCGAAAGTTCTGAGAAAACGTTTTGGCGACGAGTTGATCGGTCTACTGCTTCAATTTCGATGGTGGGACAAAAGCGTCGAAGAGATCGACAATCTGATTCCCATTTTGACCTGTAGCGATTTGGAAAAAGTCAAAAAGGAACTGAAGACAAGGCTGAAGTCGGCGTCGCTTTGAAGATTATGGGACTTTTTTAGCGACGACGCGGCGTTTTCCCGCTGTTATGTTTGTAATCTTGGTATGTTCGTAACCGCGCTTAGACGCGTAACAATCATGAGCGGATCGACGAAACAGATCGAAACTAGTAGGATAATCACATGGATTTTTACACGCGTAGCCAGTTGCCGATAATTTCGTTCGAAGAAGAACCTGAGTTTCTGGACAATGCGTTAATTCGGCAAGCGCTGTATGAAAAGCCGTGTAACCTCGTTTTTGTCGAGGTTCGAGATAAACTGTACGGCATAGCTAGCTTTGGGGACGTCGTTCGAGCAGGAGAAGGACCGGTTCCCGTCAATCGAAATTTTACCGCGCTTAAAGGAAAGCAGTTCATGAAGGCGCGGGAAATCTTTCGCGAGAAGACGAATATCTTAGAGATTCCGGTTACGGACGAAGAGGGACGTCTGACGGGCATATGCAGTAAGAACGACGATCTGCTTTATCTTGAGTACAACCGCCCCTGGGAGGGCAACCGTTACGCGCGTCCTTTTCTCAACAAACATAAAGTCGTGCGCGTCGTCCGAACGCCGAAAGGGGACGTCCGGAGGCAGAGGCTCGTCGACCTCTGGATAGAAGAATTCCAGAAGTACGGCGTTTCCTGCGAAATGATCGATCTTTGCGATATTCTTGAATTGCAGATGGATCAGACGCCAATACTCTTCGTAGACGAGGAGTTGTGTCTCGGAAGCAAGTTTTTAATCGAAGGTCTAAACAGGCATACGTACAATACAAGCATAACCTTTACCTTCAGACTCTTCGAACGGAAAGCGACGGAACTCGGATTTGACGCGCTGATCGCAAAGCTCGCAGAATCCGGGATTAAAGTTTACAATATGCGCTATTCCACGGAACAAAATACAGAGGGCCGCCGTCGCCTATGGAAAAGCATGTATCGCATGAGGGAGTTAATGGGAAAACCTTATGTCATGCCCTCTTACGCGCAGGGTTTCTATGAAGAGTTCAACGTCGGAGATTACGCCGCCGAGGTCGGAAAATTAACCTTCAACATCGAGGCCAGCAACGTATATTCCCGTCTGAAGGACGTCAAAAGCCGTTACCTGAACGTTGTCAATGGGGAACGAATAACAGTTGGTCAGCCTTCGGAGGCGGAGCGTTCCATTTGGTTCTTCGGCCCCTGTCTTATGGTCGGAGGCTACGTAGAGGACAAACACACGATTGAAAGTTTCCTCCAAGAGCGGCTTAATCGCGAAGGATATTCATGCAGGGTCGTCAATTGCGGATGCTATGACACGCCCTATCAAGAAATGATACGCATTACGTCGACTCCTATGAAGCCGGGAGACGTCGTTGTGTTGCACGTGGACAATCAACCTTTTACGGCTGCGGAATCCATTGATATAATGGAAATTCTGGATCGAAACAACGTTCCGACAGAATGGCTTCTGGACGCGCCCACACACGGCAACCATAAGGTCAACCAGATTTATGCGGACGAATTGTTTGATCGCATGGTTCGCGACGGAGCGCTGACCGGCAAAGCGAACAATGGAGAAGGTCGATCCCTGCTTACCTGCGATCTCGCGGTCAACACCCTCTTCTTAGACCTTCATTTTGACAATTACCATCCCGTAGAGGGCAAAAGAGTCGGAGGAATCGCTTTACATGGCAACCCGTTTACGCTCGGGCACCGTTACCTGATTGAGACCGCGTCTAAGCAGGTAGATCGGCTGTTCGCGTTGCTTACCGAAGACGAAGCGGGAATTTTAAGCTTTGCGGAACGGTACGCCATGGCGATCGAGGATACTAAACATCTTCCAAACGTCACGATCGTCCCCGGAGGACCGTTCTCCGGTACGAGAAATGATTTTGCCGTGTACTTTGTCAAGGTGGAACCCACGACTATGCGCGAGGGTACCTACGCAAGTTTTAAAATTTTCGCCGAAGTCATCGCAAAACGACTTGGGATTACCTGCAGGTTTATCGGAGACGAGCGGCACTGTCCTCAGATGCAGGTCCACAACGAACTTGCGAAAGAAATGATGCCGAGCTACGGAATCGAAGTAATCGAGATTCCCCGCGCCCAAGCGGAAGGCGGCTCCATCTCCGCCTCACGGTCGCGCCGCGCCGCCGCCGAAGGAGATCGGGAAACCTTGCTTGCGAATGTTTCAAAGTCGACGTACAAGATCCTTGTTGGCTCAGACGACTAGCGTCGCGCGTCTCAACGATTGTTCAACGACGTCGTCTTTCCGGAATCTCTCTCGAAAATCGCAATACGAACGCGCCGCGAAGGAAAACGCCCGCTCGCCGAAAAACAGACGGACTCGTCAATTGTCGTCTGTGTGGAAAAAACCTGAAAATGTGACTCAAATTATCTTCGATTGGAAAATAACAGGACTTTTAACAACGATATGACGTTTTCCTACTGTTTTGTCTGCAAATCGGGGTATATTGTACGGCGTCGGTCAAGGCGCGCTCGGACGCCTGACAATCTAGAATTGAACGCTTGATCATATGGGGCGCATGCCAATTTTGAAGCGCGCGTCGGAAACGAGTCGGCGGCAATCAGAAGAACCATTCATTAAATCGGTACGTCACATGGATTTTTACACGCGTAGTCAGTTGCCGGTAATTTCATTCGAAGAAGAACCTGAGTTTCTGGACAGAGCGT
>Ga0256407_10012932_pt1 | contig 11247 bp, 8 predicted proteins | sample RumenRJG_04DNA_FD_193489 | JGI IMG/M metagenome (GOLD analysis project Ga0256407, IMG submission 193489) | Bovine rumen microbial communities from Lethbridge, Alberta, Canada - RJG_04 | ecosystem: Host-associated > Mammals > Digestive system > Stomach > Rumen | place: Canada: Alberta | collected... | reverse complement strand
CGGCATGTACGGTATTGGGGAGATGATGTAGCTGTCGTTATTGCGGAAAATGAAGTCGCGGCCAATCAGGGCGTCCGGGCACTGAAGGTGGATTATGAAGAACTTCCCTTTGTGCTGGACGTGCAGGAAGCCATGAAAGACGGGGCCCCGCAGATCCATGACGAATTCCCGAATAACATTCTGAAGCATACCACCAATATCAAAGGTGACTACAGCGAAGCCATCAAAGAAGAGGGACTGATCAAGGTGGAAGGCTGGTATGAAACACCTACCGTTCAGCATGCTCATATTGAAAATCACGGCTGCTTTGCTTATATGGAGAATGGACGCATCGTTGTCGTTGCTTCCACGCAGATCCCGCACATCATCCGCCGCATCGTCGGGCAGGCATTGGGCCGTCCCTGGGGCGATATCGAGATCATCAAGCCCTATATCGGCGGCGGCTTCGGAAACAAACAGGATGCGCTCTACGAACCGCTCTGTGCCTGGTGTACCACACAGGTCGGCGGACGTCCGGTTCGCATTGACTGCTCCCGGGAAGAGACTTTTGTTTCCAACCGTGTCCGCCATGCCATCCGCTATCACATCGTGACCTGGGTGCGGAAAGACGGAAAAATTGCCGCCCGCAAAGTGGATGTCTACTCCAACCAGGGCGCATACGCTTCCCATGGTCATTCCATCGCGGCAAAAGGGCTGAACGCCTTCCCGCAGCATTATCCCGTCCCGGTCTACGAAGGAAATGCCTGGACTGTTTACACCAACCGGCCGGCAGCAGGTGCCATGCGCGGATACGGAATGCCGCAGGCATCCTTTGCTGATGAGGCAAACATTGACGACTGCGCCCGTGCTGTCGGCATGGATCCGATGGAATTCCGCCGGCTGAACATCATGCCGAAAGGTTTCCACGACAACTTCTCCGGCAACACCAACTATTATGATACCTACCGCGAATGTATGGCAAAAGGCGCGGAAATCATCGATTACGAACACAAACGCAAGGAATACGGTCATGACACCGGCAATATCCGCCGTGGTATCGGCCTTGCAACCTTCTGGTACAACACCGCGGTTTATCCGATCTCTCTCGAGACTTCCTCCAACCGCATGCAGCTGAATCTGGATGGAACCGTCACCATGCAGTGCGGTGAAACCGAGATCGGTCAAGGCGCGGACACCGCCTATGCACAGATGACCGCTGAAGCTCTCGGACTGAAAAGCTACAGGGATGTGCATGTGATCTCCTGTCAGGACACAGATATCACTCCGACAGGAACCGGTGCGTACGCTTCACGCCAGACCTACGTCGCGGGTTTTTCGATCCGCCAGACAGCTGACCTTTTACGCGAAAAGATCCTGAAATATGCAAGCGACCTGACCCGACAGACGGTTTATAACCTGGACATCGTGGACAGCAACATTGTCCGCAGGGAAGACAAACTGGTTTTGATGAGCCTGAAGGAACTGGCAATGACCGCCCAATATAATCCGGTCCACAGTGAACATATCACCGCGGAATCCACCTTTACCATCCGCAACAATGCTTATTCTTTCGGATGCACCTTTGCGGAAGTGGAAGTGGACATCGCCATGTGCAAAGCACAAGTCACCCGCATCGTCAATGTACATGACTGCGGCAAGGTGATCAACCCGGCACTGGCCGAAGCGCAGGTGCATGGCGGCCAATCCATGGCGATCGGATTCGGACTCAGCGAACAGCTCATTTTTGATGAAAAAACCGGCAAACCGCTCAACAACAACCTGCTGGACTATAAGCTCTCCACCTTCATGGATCATCCGCATCTGGAAGGCTATTTTATTGAAAATCCGGAACCGACTTCACCCTTCGGAACCAAATCCCTGGGTGAACCGCCGGCCTGCTCTCCTGCCGCAGCTATCCGCAACGCGATCATGAATGCGACCGGTGTAGCGATCAATCATATTCCGATCAATCCTCATGTCCTATTTGCTGAACTCACCAAGGCGGGACTGATCCATGACAGCTGGCTTGATAAGGAGGAAAAATAAAATGTACGATATGAAAGCTCTTTACGAAGCCGAGAGTGTTCAGCACGCGATCCAGCTTCGATTGGAACATCCCGAGGCCCAGATCATTGCCGGCGGCTCTGACGTACTGGTGCAGATGCGGGAAGGAAAACGTGCCGGGAAAGAATTGATTTCGATCTACATGATCGACGCCATGCGCGGCGTAAGCATCGATGAGGATGAAAACATCCGCATCGGCTCACTGACCAGCTTTTCCCACATCACACGCGATCCCATCATTCAGAAATACATCAACGTCCTGGGAGAAGCAGTGGATCAGGTCGGTTCTCCGCAGATCCGCAACATCGGAACGATCGGCGGAAACACCTGCAACGGTGTTACTTCCGCAGATTCCGCTTCCACCCTGCATGCCTGGGAAGCCATCGTAGAACTCACCGGGATCAACGGCGTACGCCGCATCCCGATCAAAGATTTTTACATCAAAGCCGGTGTGGTCGATATCCGTGCCGATGAAGGTGAGATCCAGACAGCGATCCTGATCCCAAAAGCCAGTTATGAGAATACTTTCGGCCATTACATCAAGTACGGAATGCGGAACGCGATGGAGATCGCTTCGCTCGGATGCAGCGTCAATGTCCGGCTGAGTCCTGACAAACAAACCATCGACCGCTGCCGGATCGCTTACGGCGTTGCCGGTCCGGTTCCGATGCGCGCACCAAGTGCGGAAGCTGTGGCCAATGGCAGTGCCATGACGGAAGATATGGTCAATGAATTTGCACTTGCAGTGCTTTCCGACATCAATCCGCGCGATTCCTGGCGGGCCAGCAAAGCCTTCCGCCAGCACATCGCCGTGGAAATGGCAAGGCGTGCGCTGATCGAATCGATCCACAGAGCCGGAGGGGAGATCAAATGAGCCAGTATAAATTAGTTCACTGCAACATCAACGGAAAAGACGTTGAAAGAATGGTCGATGTCCGTGCATCTTTGACTGATATGCTTCGGAATGAATATCACCTGACATCCGTCAAGAAGGGCTGTGAAGTCGGTGAATGCGGTGCCTGTAATGTGCTCATCGACGGCGAAGCCTTCAACTCATGCATTTACCTGGCCGTTTGGGCGGAAGGGAAACACATCCGAACCCTGGAAGGGCTGGAAGGTCCCAACGGGGAGCTTTCCGATATCCAGCAGGCCTTTATTGATGAGACTGCCATCCAATGCGGCTTCTGTACACCGGGCTTTATCATGACCGCAGTGGAGATCCTTGAGACGGGCAAAGAATACACAGACGAAGAACTGCGCAAGCTGCTCTCCGGTCACCTGTGCCGCTGCACGGGTTACGAGAACATCCTCCGCGCCGTAAAGAAAACCATGCTGCGGAGACTCGGCAAGCTTTAATACCCAATCTGAAGCAGCACACAAGGAAAAAATACGCAGGTGTTTTGTGCAGTTGGTACAACAGTACAAAACACTTGCCTTATTTATGACATAGTCAGCCTCAAAATTTTGCTCTTTCTGATCACGAACTATAGATGTAACAAATTTCACCCAATCTCTTGCAATTTTCAGAGGACTGATATAAAATATTGTCTGTTCGAGCGGTTAGCTCAGTTGGTTAGAGCGTTGCGTTGACATCGCAAAGGCCGATGGTTCGAGTCCATTACCGCTCACAGGAAGACAGGTTCAAGAGAACCTGTTTTTTATTTCTCTATTTTGAATTTCTCATTCAACATACTTCATTCTTCTTTCATAATTCTTCATTCTCTGCTCCCCGATTTTGATATATAATTCTAAAGGGTGTTGTAAATTTTCCCCCTGGAGAACAAAAATGAACGAGATATATGTTACCGGTCATAAGAATCCGGATACGGATTCTGTGGTTGCCGCGATTGCATACGCATCGCTTCGTAATGCTCTTGGTGACCGAAATTACATCGCTGCACGTCAGGATCATGTCAATGATGATACCAAACGGATCCTGAACTTCTTCGGTTTTGAACAGCCGATGCGGCTGCGGAACGTCCGTACACAGATCAGTGACCTTGATTTTGACACACCACCCGCATTGAATGCCACCGTCACGATCGACCGAGCCTGGGATACTATCCAGGAGCAGGGCATAGAAAATATTCCTGTCATCAACGAGGACGGCACGCTCTTTGGCATGCTGAGCGCGGGAAACATCACCGGCTATAATATGAAGGCAATCGAAAGCGGCCGGATCGACGCTATCCCGATCTTCAACCTGCTGAGTGTGCTTGAAGGCCGGCTGGTCGCCGAAGTTCCGGAAAAGAGTTCCATTTCCGGAGAGATCGTGATCGCACTGCCGCAGGAAATGGAATCACTGCTCTTCAACAATTCGAACAGCATCGTCATCTGCGGTTCCCAGCCCGACATGATCCGCAGAGCTTTGGATATGAACGTCGAATGCCTCATCATCTGCCAGTCGGAGATCAAAGCCGAATGGATCGAAAACTCCGGACAGACCGTTGTGATCGCCACACCCTTTGATGCCCGCTATACCGCTTCGCAGATCATCCAGGCTATGCCCATCTCGCGCCACTGCCGCACACAGGGAGTGACCTGTTTCCACCTTTCTGATTATATTGATGACGTCCGCGACAAAATGCTCGAAAGCCGCAATACGACCTATCCGATCCTGGATGAAAACGAAAAGGTCGTCGGGACGCTCTCCCGTTATCATTTGCTGCGCCCGCGGCGCAAACAGGTGGTGCTGGTAGATCACAACGAGATGTCTCAGTCAGTACCCGGCCTGCAGCAGGCGGAAATTCTGGAGATCATCGACCACCACCGTCTGGCTGATATTCAGACCAGACAACCCATCCGCGTCCGCAATGAACCGGTTGGCTCCACGAACACCATCATCGCCGAGATGTTCCAACAGCACGGTGTCCTGCCCTCACAAAAGCTGGCCGGATTGATGGCTGCTGCGATCCTTTCGGATACGGTCATGTTCAAATCCCCGACATGCACCAAACGCGACATCGCCATGGCCGAGCGTCTCGCCCGCATCGGCAATATTACGCTGGACGAGATCGGTCATCATCTCTTCTCCAGCTCCTACCATCAGGAAACCAGCCTGAAAGATGTCGCCGTCCGTGACCTGAAAGAGTTCTATATGGCAGACCAGAAGTTCGGCGTCGGGCAAATCACCAGTTATGATTCTGACAGCCTGATGGAACGAAAAGCAGAATTGTTGGAGATCATGTCGGAGATCGAAAAGGAACGCGGGTATTCCTTCATTCTGCTGATGGTCACCGATGTACTGCTGGGCGGAACCTATCTCCTTTACCAGGGTCCGGATGACATCATCCGCAACGCCTTCCAGATGGAGCCGAAGGATAACATGATTTTCCTTCCAGGCGTCATGTCACGTAAAAAACAGATCATCCCCATGCTCACAGATATGTGGGGCTAAATCAGGCAAAACGGGACGGTTTCCAAAGGCTCAAATAGGGATCCGGAGGAAACCGTCAAATACGATAGTCCCTCGTATAAACAAACGCAAATCTTCCCCCTGTGACTAATATCACATTGACTGTGCTGGGTACTTCCCAGATTTTCTGAAATTTTCTTTGGAAATCCACTTGCATAATGGCATTATTCTTGCACAATATAAATTGGAGACAGGAGAGATGAGAAAAAATACAATGCTGCTTTTGAGCGGCTTTCTATTATTTATCTGTGGGTGCAGGCGTTCCCAGTTCAAAGGGGAAGAATATGTCCACTATGTTCCTCCGACACTTGTTGCCACTGCAGTCAACACACCCACTGTTAATCCCATCATTCCGTTACCGACCGCTGTTGGACTCAATTGCAAATCTTATCTGACCTATCTGGATGACGTAACCGTCCCTGATGGGACGACCTTTGTTCCCGGCGATGAAATCATCAAAACCTGGGCTGTTCGAAATGACGGGAACTGCGCATGGAACGACAAATACTCCCTTCGCTATACCGACGGGAGCGCAATGGAAGCAAACAGCAGACAGGAGCTTCCGCCGCTGGAACCCGGTGAGGAAGGGGAAGTTACAGTAGTTTTCTACGCCCCGGAAAACGTCGGCAGCTACTATAGCAGTTGGCAAGCATACGACGCACAGGGTGAACCGTTTGGGGACAATATTTATATGGAAATATATGTTGATCCCTACTACACTAAGGATGAAACACAGGAAGAATCAAACTATGGAGAAGAACAATACTATTATGGCTACTACTAAAATTATGATTTATGCCCTCTTTACAGCATTGCTGGTAATGACAGTGCCCCTTTCTGCCTCAGCACAATCTATGGTTCCCGATGATTTTGACTGGAGTATTTATTATCAGGATTGGGACAATGAGTGGAACAATTGGGGCAATCCCCCCTCTACCTATGATCCATATTCACAGGATCCTATCACATATGATTGGTACGGGGAAACGCACACGCTGTATCCCATGTACCCAACATATCCGACATACCCCACATATCCCACATCCCCGACACCGGTTCCGCAGAATGATTTCAGTTCAAATGATTACGTACCTCAACCAACTTATCCGGATCAGACAAACTGGAATGATGACGGTTGGTCCCGTCCGAACCCCGACAGTGACGGCTGGTTTTATCAGATGGTACAGGGATGGTATGATGATTTTGAAAACTGGACAGGCAACACGCAGGGACTTCCTGAGTCTGCCTTTGTCGATGGTTTCGTGGGATATCAGCAGTCCTACAACCTGGATTGCGAAGCACGGTCTGCAGTTGATCTGGCTTCCTGGTTTGGGACCAATGTCAATCACAGTGAATTCCTCTACAACCTGCCGAAATCCGATGACCCGAACGAAGGATTTGTCGGCAGCTGGACTGATGCCCGCGGGCACATTCCTCCCGCTTCTTACGGAGTTTACCAGGAACCGATCGCAGCGCTGCTTCGCAATTACGGACTTAATGCAGTCGGCGTTTATGCCTATACACAAGACGCTCTGAAGGGTCAGATCGCGGCAGGAAAACCGGTCATGGTCTGGGTCGTCGGCAATGTTGAAATCGGCTATTCCGTCCCGTACACACCCGCCTCTACCGGCCATACGACCTATGTCGTCCCCTACCAGCATACCGTAGTGGTGACCGGTTATGACAAGGACAATGTTTATATCCAGGATGGCGGTCTGCGTTACTCCCGTGACTGGAATACCTTCCTGGTTTCCTGGGGCGTTCTCGGCAACCGCGCAGTCTATATCAATTAAAAAATCTTTTCAGAATCAACAAAGCGTCAACAGCAAGGTTCAGCCAAGTCAGGCAGACAATTGAACCCGCTGCTGACGCTTTTTTATTGTTAAAATTATCTGTATTTGTTTTTTCCCATCATGGTAAAATTAAAGCAGAGGACAAGACAATGAACATTGATAAAAACGAACCGGTAAGCATAAATCAATTTATCAGCTCAGAGAAAAAGCCTGATTACATTCCTTTGACAAATGATTTGCTCTTCCATATGGTTTTCACAAAAAACCGGAACGCTTTGACGAGTTTGCTCAGTTGTTTATTGAATATACCGGAACAAGACATCCTCAAGATCGATATATTAAATCCAATGCAATATAATGAGGATTTTGACATGAACCTCACTGTCCTTGATCTTAAATTGCATTTGAATGAGCAGAAATTTATCCTTGTTGAAATGCAGGTCAGAAAATTCCTGAATTGGACAGAAAGAACATTGGTTTATGCCTGTCGTCAGATTGCTGATCAGGATAAAGGAAATTCATTTGAATACGGTTTACTGCAGCCCGTCATTCAAATTGCAATCATGGACCATACTTTGTTTCCGGATCATAAAAGATTTTTTGCAAAGTATATGCTAAAGGATGAAGAAGCTTACCAATATACAGATAAACTGCAGTTTCTGGTTTTAGACCTCACAGCCATGACGTCTGCAAATGAGCAGGAAAAAGAGCAGGGATTAGTCGAATGGGCTAACGCATTTAAAGCCCAGGACTGGGCTGCTGTGAGTAAAATCGAAAATAACGGTGTAAAGGAGGCATTGAAAACCATGGAAATGATTCTCTCCAACCCAACGGAAAGGCAATTACTGGAAGACAGACACAGAGCAGAAGTTGACCGCCGCAGTATTCTTTCAGCCGAAAGAGCTCAGGCCCGGAATGAAGGAATAGCCCAAGGGATGGCTCAGGGGATGATGAAAGGTCAAATTCTACAGTCAATCAGGATGTACCGCCGGCTTGCCAACTATAATAATCTTCAAATTCGGGATGCCATTATAAACGAATTCCATCTTTCCGAAGCAGAGGCAGAAAAATATCTGTCCGAAGCACCTCTTTCGTAATTTTATCGGAACGCCGCTCTACTATATCCACCCTCATAAAAAGGCGGCGATATGTTCAAAACTCTGATATAATTTCAACGTTCGGAGAGGTGGCAGAGTGGATGATTGCGCACGTCTCGAAAATGTGTTTACCCGCGAGGGTAACGGGGGTTCGAATCCCTTCCTCTCCGCTGATTACAAAAGGCTCGCTTTCCGGTGAGCCTTTTTCTTTCCCTCCAACTATGGAAAAAAATCGCTTTTTTTGCTATACTCAATAGCAGAAGAAATGGAGGAATTATGGCAGTCAAAATTTTGGAAGAATCGATCACGTTTGAAGCTTTTATAGACCATGAAGACGCCGGTTTTGAAGATGACGTCTGTCTGCGTTTTACCGAAACCTGTCCTGAGGAAGAGAAGATTTTCTACGGCGGGGAGAACAACCTGTATGTGACCCGCGATCAGGCACGTAAGATCGCTATGGAAATACTCAAGGCACTGGAAGACTGAAATGAACAAAAGCGGCGAGGGCATAGCACATCCCAACATTGCATTTATCAAATATTGGGGAAACCGGGACGATGGACTGCGTCTCCCCGCAAACGGGTCCATCTCCATGAACCTGGGGACACTTTATACCCACACATATGTTGAATTCCGTGCCGAACTTCACGCTGATACCCTAACGATCAGCGGTAAGAAAATCAGCGGAGCCGCGCTCAGCCGTGCTGCCTCCTTTATGGATCAGGTACGCAGACTGGCTCCGGAGATCGGTTACGCGGAAATTGTCAGCGAAAATAATTTTCCGATGGGAGCGGGCATTGCTTCATCAGCGGCAGCTTTCGCCGCACTGGCGATGGCTGCGGACAAAGCTGCGGGCCTGAACCTTAAAGAAAGTGACCTTTCACGCCTTGCCCGGTTGGGATCCGGTTCAGCCTGCAGGTCCATTCCTGACGGCTTCTGCGAATGGGCCTGCGGCAGCAGCGGTGAAGATTCCTATGCCGTTTCCATCGCGCCATCTACCCATTGGGAACTGATGGATCTGATCGCCGTCATCAGTGGGGAACACAAAAAGGTAGGCTCCACTGCTGGACATTCCGCTGCCTTCACCAGCCCTTTTCAGAACGAACGGGTACGAACCGCACCCGAACGGCTGAACAAATGCAGGCAAGCTATTCTGGACAAAGATTTTGCCGCGCTCGCAGCTGTCAGTGAGCAGGACATGATCATGATGCACAGTGTGATGATGACACAGGCTCAACCGCTGTATTATTGGGAAGGAGCTTCCATCCGTGTCATCAAATCAGTCCGGGATTGGCGTGAGGACGGCCTCTCATGTTTTGCCACGCTGGATGCAGGGCCCAATGTCCATGTGATCTGCCCGAAAGAAGAAATGCAAACAGTCCGGGAACAACTGGAAAAGATAAGCGGGATCCGGGAAATCATTGTGTCAGGTCCCGGCGGAAAGGCTCAAGCGGTATGACGATTCAGGTATTAGCAGATGAAGTTGCTTCTCAAATTGCGGCAGGTGAGGTGATCGAGCGTCCGGCTTCGGTCGTGAAAGAACTGATCGAAAATGCGATTGACGCGGGAGCACAGAAAATCGTTGTCCACATCGAATCAGCCGGAAAAAAGCTGATCGAGATCATCGATGATGGCTGCGGGATACCCGCGGATGAGCTGGAGACGGCAGTCAAACGGCATGCCACATCCAAGCTGCGTACAGCTGATGACCTGTTCCACATCCGCACCCTGGGATTCCGCGGGGAGGCACTGGCAGCTGCCGGATCTGTTTCCCGCATGACCATAACGACCCGCACCGCGGACAGTGAAACCGGTCATCGCATCGTTGTGGATGGCGGTTTTGTGACATCCAACAAACCGGTGGGGGCACCTTTCGGTACCACGATCATGATCGAGGATCTTTTTTACAATGTTCCCGCACGGCTCAAATTCCTCAAAAGCGATACGACAGAACGGAATCAGATCGAAACCCTGATTTCCCGTTACGCTCTGGCCTATCCCGATATCCGCTGGCAGCTGATCAATGAAACAAAAACAGTCCTGCAGACGACCGGAAACGGCAACTACCGCGAAATTCTTGCCGCCATTTACGGGCTGGATATCGCCAAGCAATTCATCGAAGTCGAGCTGGATGAGGAAGGGCTGACCATATTCGGTTTTATCTCTCCGGTCGGACTGACACGTTCCAACCGGAAAGAAATGAATTATTTTGTTAACGGCCGCTGGGTCCAGGAACAGGCGCTGAATGCATCTGTTCAGCGGGCATATCAGACATTGATTATGGTAGGACGATTTCCGATCATTGCTCTGTTTATCTCCGTGGATCCGGAAGATGTAGATGTGAACGTCCATCCTGCCAAAGCCGAAGTCCGGTTCAGAAACCCGGATCGCATCATCGGCGGTGTCCATCGGGCAGTCCGCAGAGGTCTGGTCACTCAATCCCCTGTACCCGAACTCAACACACCGACAGCCTGGCCTTCATACAAGCAGGAAACACCACCTCCATTTGACCCAAACGGACAGGGTATCCCCTCTTCACTGCCATTATGGCGTTCCAACCTGGAAAACGATCCGGGAACTGTCACAACAGCAGCTCCGGTTTCTGCACCGGAGGAAAATACAGACAACAGCGTTCCGGCACGTCCCGCAGCAGCAGTCTATCAGCCCTTTATGCCGCAGCCGGGTGCGCACGATACGAACAAGGCACAAGCACCGGCATTTCAGCCTGTAACGAACACCCCATCTCCGACACCACCCGCCCCGGCACCATTTTTCCCCATCCTGCGCTGGATCGGGCAGATCGGCTCGACTTATATTCTTGCCGAAGGCCCGGACGGTCTCTACCTGATTGATCAGCACGCGGCACATGAGCGGATCCTTTATGAAAAAATGCTTGATG
>Ga0256407_10012928_pt1 | contig 11247 bp, 12 predicted proteins | sample RumenRJG_04DNA_FD_193489 | JGI IMG/M metagenome (GOLD analysis project Ga0256407, IMG submission 193489) | Bovine rumen microbial communities from Lethbridge, Alberta, Canada - RJG_04 | ecosystem: Host-associated > Mammals > Digestive system > Stomach > Rumen | place: Canada: Alberta... | reverse complement strand
GTTGTGTATTGAGAAATAAAAGGTTGTGTATTGAGAAATAAAAGGTTGTGTATTGAGAAATAAAAGGTTGTGTATTGAGAAATAAAAGGTTGTGTATTGATTCTGCATTTGAAGATATACGGTCGTTTACGATAGCCGAAATCACCTTTTAAATCATATATTAAATTACTTTTAAATCAATCTATCAATCATAGAAAGAAGCGACGGACTGATTTTCAACAATCATATCTTATCTTGTCATTCCATATGAGCTGTAATGTTCCTGTTCTCGCTCCTGTCTTCTTTGTTCCATTTTTTCATCTAATATTGGAAGTATAGCTTCTGAGTCTATAATTTCCTTCATATTCTGTTTATGCTTTTCACTTGGGGAATACTGCAACAGATCATCCGTCATTGTTTCTGCTGCTTCAATTAGATCTCTCTGCTGTTCACTCAGATCTGCTTTATACTTCTCATTCTTTCCTTCTCCATGAAGAAGATTCTTCAGTACATTACCGATACATACTAACCTGGACAGTGCCTTTATAAACAGTTTCTTATATTTCGATAATTCTTCTTTTAGTACGGTTATTTCCTGCTGCTGTTCTTCTATCTTTAATTTGTATTTTACTTCTGTTGCTGCTGCCTTCGTTATAAATGCGTCATAATGCTCCTGTATCGCTTTCTTTTCTTCTCTTAGTGTTTCTATACCTCTAAGCTCTTTATCCAGTTCCTGAGCCTTCTGGTGCGTTCTGGAGAGCTCTGCTTCATATTGTTCTTTTATTCGTTTTACTTCCTCCCATTCTTTTTTTGCTTCTGCTTTGTATTTTTCTCCTTCGGCTCTCTGCTCTTCTGCCCTTCCATATACCTTCATTTTGGCTTTTTTTACAGCTTCTTCTACTGCTTCTTCTATTCTTTTGGCTTCTGTGTTGCGAATTTCTTTCGCTTCGGTAAGGTAACTTTCTGCTTTGTTCAGTGCCGTTTCCTGTTTATGTCTCTTTAATGCCATTTCTTTCATGATTCTTTCTCGTTCTTGTTCTACTCTTCGCTCTACTTCTCTTTCTGCCCCGGCTCTGATCATCTGTGCTTTTTTCAGTTCTTCCTGTGCTGCCCTGAGTGCGTTTTCTTTCTGCTGCACCTGGCTTTTCATACTCTCCTGGATCCTTTTTTTCTCCGCTGCTGCTACTGATGCTTTCTCCTTTTCTGCTGTTTCCAGTATCTCTTCAGCTTTTTTCTTTGTCTCAAGAAGAAATTTATTGTTGTGGTCATATGCCTTTTTTACTATTGATACCACACTTTTCCTCTCTGCTCCTGCCTGTTCCAGCTTGTCCTTATGCAGCACTGACATTTCATAGCCTTTCTTCATCTTCTCATAGTCTTCCTTCTTCATGACTATCTTATTTTTGCTGAAGGTACTCGGTTTTCCCCATTCTTCGACTTCTTTCAGATTCTCTTTTATCTCGCATAATGGTTTCAGTTCTTCGGATATATCGTCATATTGCTGCTGCTTTACTTCCATTTCCTTGCTGATCAGCGTTTCCTGTGTCTTCATTGCCTTATATTCCGGCACACTCAGATACTTCCTGTCTATATCTTTCTGTTCTTCGCTTATCTCTATTCCATGCCTTTCGCAGATATTTCTCAGTACTCCTCGCTCTGACTCTCGCCATTTGGAGATCGCATCCTTGGTCTTTCCGTATCCCATCTGCTCTAAGGCTTTCGCTATTCCGTTCCTGACGGCAAGTCCGTTCTTATATCCTGTAGCTACAGGAATGTAGTCTATATGCAGATGAGGTGTTGCTTCGTCCATGTGCATTACGGCATTGAATACGTAAAACTGTGGATTCCTCTCTTGAAATCCCTCCATATACTCTGTCAGGCACTCTTTAGCGATCTCTGCGTCTTTTGTTCCGACTCCTGTATCGCTCATAAGACCTACCTGTACAACATCCTCATAGAAAGAATTCTCCTTGTTGGCTGCGGTCAGCACCGTCTGACACGGCGGTCTGTTGAACAGATCTTCAAAGTAACTTTCTTTTTTCTTTCTGTCTGCTCTTTTCTGTTTGGCATTGAAGTCTGCTACTGCTCCGTCGAACAGCTTATGATATGCTTCGGCTATCGGCTCCTGTTTGAAGATCACATTATCCTTGATCCTGTTCCGGTCTACATTGTTTGTGATGAACTCTCTGTTGTTGTGAGCCAGAGATCCTTTTCCCTGTACGTGACTTATACTTTTTTTCATGAAGTACCCCCTTGTATACTGGATGTATGCTTGCATATATCCAGTATACAAGGTTCTGTTACTCTTGTCAAGAGTAACTCTTTAGTACCTTTGACAGACTTCGCCCATCAAAGGTACACAGAGCTCTCCGAGGGGCAAGGTTTCCCCTTGCATCTCCGCAGCCGTTCCCTCTGCACTCCCTATATTTTTCATGCTGCTTTTCCTGTTACCGTTATTCTGTTCCGGCATGAAAAAATAACAGCTCCTTTTACCACATACGGTTTCCGTTTGCGGTGCGGAGCTGTTGTTTTACTCATCTGAAAAAGAAAAAATAATGTTATTGATACACTTTTTAAAATACATTATTTTTCAATTTAAGCACACTTTGATTGACATCATCCCATGAAATATCTCCTACAAAGAAGTTATCACTTCGGAATTTCTCCCACATATCCTTCATATTTGAGTCGAGATGTACGCTATCAAGTATCTCATCAAAATCAGGTAGCAGATGCTCTGATCCCCGTTTTCTGCTTGTTGCCATGAAAGCATCCTTTAATACTGAATAATCCAATTCCTTTTCATGCAGCAGTACGTGTATATCATAAAAGTCTCTCATTCTTGTGTTTGTTATGCCACGTGCCATGATTGTTTCCAGTTTTTCGCCAATCAATGTTTCAAGATTGTATGTCCATATTGAGATCGAGCGGTCCTCAAACATAAGTTTATAGGAATATTCTACTGCTTTAGGTGTAATAATATCGCCTGTTGATATGTCAATTTTTATGATCTGACGCATATTATCCAGTTTGGTTTCCAACATGAAACGTATACCCGGATAGTCATGTCCCTCCATAATATCGGAAAACCTCGATATTTTGAACTCCATTCCGTCAGGAACTTCTATTGCTATTATGTCATTTATGACTTTTTCAGCATTTTCTGATGTTAGTGTAAGGGATTTGATCGTTGTATCGATATCCATTGTAGCCCTTGTATCGAGTCCGACTACAGCAGCTACAAGCATTCCGCCTTTTAGTACGAAATTGTTGCGATATGGCGATAATGCCACTCTTTCCAGAAATCTCTCCATGACAAAATTTCTCAGAAGAATACTTGATTTTGTGCTGTCACCGCCTGACATATTCCTTATTTTTGCCTTTAATTGCATTGATGTGTGTATCATAGCAGAATCTCCGTATATGTTCTTATTTTATCTGAAATACCAAGTGATGTTGCGTATTTCATAAGATTTGTTAAATTTTTGTCCCTACTGCTCATATATTCTTTTATTGCAGTCTGAAATGTCTGAATTTCCATGTGTTTCTTATTTCTGATAATATCGCAGATAGTTCGTTCTTTATCATAAACAGGGACGGTGTTTCCGTTATTGGTTGTAATAAGTGAAACGCCCATGCTATACCACTCTGGCTTGGAATGAATTACTTTGATGCCAGCTTTTTTGAGATGTGCATCATTATAGCCGTTAGGAACGGTAACGGTGAGATAGAACGGCTCACGGTCAGTCAGATCATGAAGGTAGAGGGCGGTATCAAATGAGTAGATAATTTTTTTATTCCTGAGATATAGGGTATAGAACTGATCTATCCATGTATCTTCTGATACATAAACCCCATGAGCTGCACGTTCCATGTTCCTGATTTTTACAAATTCTGCTAATTTATGCTTTGAAATCCCGATGTTTACTACGTCAGATGTCTGTAAATAGCCGTTTCCAGCTGAAACGAGCTGATCCAATGCCTCAAATGTTGTCATTATTATCGCCTCACTTTCTCGCTATATATTATATCATATTATAGCGAGAAAGTAAATACTTTTGAGAAGAAATAATAAGATAAAGCCTGAGTTTAACTCAGGCTCTTTTGTCATATCAGACTTTCACTTCAACAATCCCATAAAATGAACATCTTTTCCTTGTTTTAAGCACTTTATAACAATATCGAGGATTTCACTGTACTTATAATTTATCTTCAATCTTGCAATGGGGAAGATCTGACTGAAGCGTTCATTGTACTCGGCTGCATAATCATAAATGACGGAATACAGCCGAATATACTTGTTCAGCGTAGGTCTGCTTATATTCATATACTTCGCTGTATCAGTCTTACTGGACATTCCATGCATCAGATATTCATAGTCACGATAGAAGAAGTCGGGGAGATCGTCAACGGTTGTATGCGGTCTGCCGATCTGCTTTCCCTTCGCCCTGGCATTCTTCATGCCGCTTCTGGTACGCTCCGATATTATGTTTCTCTCCAGTTCCGCAAAGACTCCCGTAATCTGGAGAAAGGCTGCTGTCATCGGATCAAGTGTACCGTTAGTGCAGTCGATTGTTATAGAATCCTTTATGATGAGCCTGATCTTCTTCTGCTTAACTGTCTCGATGATATCACATAGTTGCTTAGTGCTGCGTGTCAGTCTTGACAGCTCAGTAACGGCGAGAGTGTCACCGCTGCGGATCACGTTAAGCAGCTTTTGCAATTCGACCTTGTTTTCCTTCATGCCTGAGATGTATTCAGTGAAGATCGTCTCAGGAACGGCTCCCATTTCTTTCAGCTCACGCACCTGTCTTGATATATCCTGTTTGTTTTCATCGGTGCTGCATCTGCAATATCCATATACTTTCTCCATAAATCCGCCTCCAAAGTCATTTGATACCTTATTATATCACACATTTCACCGCAATGTAAATAAAAAGCTGTAAAAGAAATAGGATAAAAATTGAAATGATCGTAGGCTGAATTTTACCTGTGTTGTAACTGAAATATGCAGTAAACGAAAATGCTCGTTTTTGTTTACACTATAATTTAAGAAAAAAGGAGTGGTTTATTTCCATTCCCTATTTATAGAGTTCTTGTAATATAAAATAGCGACCTCTCAGAATAGCTCTCAGAGGTCGCTGTGAATATCATTGTTGCTGACATCTTCTATGCAGATACAGCATCATCTGATTTGTCCCCAAATTAATGTATAGTATTCAGGATAAATTATTTAGCTGTTATTTATTATAAATCAATTCTTTCTTCATCATAGTAAGATCAAATACATCAAGCTTATTATCTTTGAAGAAATCAGCAGCCTTCCAGTTAAGTAATTCTGCATCAGGCACACCCAACAGCCACTTCTGGAACATGACTACATCAGAAATGCTAAGATCTCTATCACAGTTGATATCTCCAGAAGCATCAAGATCATTATAAATCATGTAAGATTCCATCATCTGAGCTTTAAACTGTTCAAGATCAACTACATTGTTTTTCTGATACAATGCCTGCCAATCTGTGATATAGCCTTTATCATCATACTTTACATATACAATGTCATTTTCTTCAACGATAAATCTGATTTTCTCTGAACCTTTATCATCAAGCCAGTACTCAACCTTTGTTACACCGCTGCCGCCGATGAAATCAGGATATTTCTGTAATGAAGCAAACTTCTTATACATTTCATCAAAGGTGTCGGTATTGTTGATTATCTCATTAACTTCATCAAGTGTAAGTCTTGGAGTTTCAGGATCATACTCACCGGAAATGACTGCTCTTTCTCTACGGAATTCACCAAAAAGAATGTTTTCTTTTTCTGTCAGTTTATCCAATAGCTCCTGTTTCTCATTTGTCGGTTGGCTTATGACAGTTGTAGTTGTCGTAGTCTGGACAGGTTCAGTTGTTTGTGTTCCGGTATACACATCCTCAGAGGAAGAAATAGTGTCAGATGCATCAATATCATTATAGACATTAAATGAACCAATCATTTTTACCTGATAAGACTCAAACGGAATATCTTTCTTAACAGGATATAGCAAGTTCCAGTCAGTGATTTTGCCTGAATCATTGCACTGTACATAGATAACGTCTCCTTCTTCATGTATAAGCAGAAGCTTCTGATAGCCATTTTCATCAAACCAGTATTCGATTTTAGTTACGCCACTACCGCCAATAAAATCAGGATATGCTTGTGCAGCTGCTAATTCCTTATATATTTCATCATAAGAATTGCAGCGATCTATTATCTTGTTAACTTCATCAAGCGTGAGCCTTTCAGTGTCAGGTGCAAGTTTACCGCTAAAAATTGCTCTTTTTCTTTGGAATTCTCCAAATAGTATGTTTTCCTTTTTTTCAAGATTATCAAGCATGGCTTGTTCTTCAGAAATGGCAGTTGTTATTGCTGTAGTAGTTGTGGTGGTATCAAGTGGCTGTGTTGTACCGGTTGTAGTCTGAATGCTCGTTTCTTCTATTGTAGTAACAATAGCAGTATTATTATCACTAACTGCATGAGCTTGGGGCAGATATGTCATGGGATTCATGCTTGTAAAAAGAGAGATTGAAAGTGTACTTGCAATAATACCTGATAATGCTTTCTTTTTCATCATAGTAACCATCCTTTCATGAAAATGATTTTATTTGCTGAATGTAGATATTGTTCACGAGTAAACCATATCTGCTCCTGTAAAATGGAAATAGAATATGCTTTCTTCTTCCATTATAAGGTATATTTTCTGTGCTCCTTTATCATCAAACCAGTATTCAAGTCGTGTAATACCGCTTCCGCCAATATAATCTACCAATGGTTGAGCTTCGTGAAGCTTCCTGCAAATTTCCGCAAATGAACCTGAACTTTCAATGATCTCAACGGCTTCATCAAGTGTAAGCCTTGGAGCATCAGGGGAAAGTTCGCCGAGGAGCACTGCACGTTCTCTTTGAAATTCACCGAATAACCTGTTTTCCTTTTGAGTCAGCTTATCCAGAGCCATCTGTGTTTCATCTGGTGTTACTGTAGTAGTCGTTGTTTCTAAAGGAACTGTAGTAGTCTGTGTTGTTCCTGTTATATCTGTTGTTGTCACAGATGCTTCTAAATCATTATAGATTATATACGAGGCAGCTCCCATAGCTTTATATCTTTCAATGCTGATTTGTTTTTCGACAGGATACAACAATCTGCTATCATTATTGACAGGCTGCGTCTCTGTTACAGTTGACGTATGTGTTTCATTAGTTGTTACAACAGGAGGGGAGGTGTGAGGTTGTGTTGTTGAAGGAGCCTGTGTTTCCGTTGGCTTATTAGCATGGGATTCTGTTTTTATGCTTGATTCTGTCTCTGAAACAACAGATGTAACTGTTTGTGTATGTTTAGTTTCTGTCGATGTAACTCGATCTGATACCGTATTTTTAATGGAAACAGTTGTAGTTACGAGGGCAGTGTGAGCATTTGTCTGAATAGTTGTGTTATTGTTTGTTACTGTTGTAGCTGTAGTAGTATCGGGAGTTTCAATAGTTGTTTCTTCAATTATGCCAGTCTGTTCAGGATTATGCGGAAGATTCTTTAAATTATCCCAATATCCAATGCCAAACACTATAGTCAGGCATAAACAAGCTAATACCGGAACTGTACGTCTGATAATACGATTTCGTTTCTTCTTTTTTTCCAGATACTTGTCATATTTGGAGAGAACACTTTGATACATTTCATCATAAGTTTTCATATTCAAAGCCCCTCCTTTCCAGCTCTGCTTTTAACGCTTTCTTGGAGTTGAACAGCAAATCCTTTATTTGTCTTTCACTTTTCTTCATGATCAAAGCTGCTTCTTCTTTGGTGAAATCTTCAAAATAGAACAGATACAAAATTTGTCGATATTCCAGTTTTAAACTGTGCAAAGCCTGATGAACCAAACGCTTCTGTTCACTTTTTATATAGTCGCTTTCTACGTTTTTTTCATCAGCAAGATATTCCTGTGATTCCAAGGGAACGACACTGAGCTTTTTGAATTTTCGGAGATGTTTAGCGGTTACATTGCGTCCTATCGCATACAGCCACGTTTTGAACGAACTTTTATCTGAAAACTTCGGACGTTTTTTTATCAACTCTACAAATGTACTTTCCGCCATATCTTCTGCTGTATGAATATTCTGAACATAACTGTTTAAATACAGTATCAAACCTGTTTGATAGGTACAGATGATTTCATACAGTCCCTCATTGTCGCCCGCAAGGAAACGGCGGTAGCTACTTTCACCGTTATCCATGTGGGTTTCCTCCTCTCAAAGGGGATTATCTTCCCCTTTTACTTATTAGTACCATTTTTTCCGAAAATGGCGAAGTAAATTTTGAAAAAAATCTGTTGTTACGTCAAGTTTGTGAGGTCTGCACAAATATTATAGCATAAAATTGGTTAAATCACAACACAAAAAGGCAGAGTAGCTTATATAATTAAGCTTCCTCTGCCTTTATTGCTTTTATTGCTTTAATCCCTTTTCAGTCTTTCATTTTCTTCACGCAGTTGCATAAGCATTTTCTTTAATGCCTTATTTTCATTAGTGAGGACAATCAGACTTTGTTCCTTTTCTTTCTCCTTCTTCTTCTTGCGTTTTCTGTACTCATGGCTGTAGAATCGAAAGTCCATGTTTCTTTTCCAAGGGCGACACTCTGAGCAGTATTTCCTTTTGATGATGCTGTAGTAGGATGCTGTTCCTTCAGGAGCTTCTCCGGTAATATAATTTCCGAGCCATGCATGACAGATCACACAGTATTTATCGCCCTTCATTCTTCATCATCCTCCCATTCTTCATCGCTATCCCCTGCAAAATAAAAATTAAAATCATCCGTTTTGTTGACGACAGTACGATCTTCTGAAATTTTTGATTCAGCAGGAGAGAAGTGTGCTCCCCTCGCCCTCATGGTGCTGCACTCAACAACTTCTTTCATTGCCAAGTCAGGGCGGAGCTGTGTTGTACCGTGTTTTTCTAACTCCTTTATTTTTTTCAGTAAAGTATCTCTCAGGCGGTCACGTTCTTCAAGAACTACATTCATCAAGGCTTTTGAATTGCGGTCATGACCATTGATGAGCAATGTGTGGTTATGATCGTGTCCGAGATTGTCAGGCAGTTGGATCGTAACTCCCTTGAGGTGATGAAATTTTGCAAGCTCAATAGAAGTCTGGATTTCTTCAAGCTGCTCCAACTGCGTTACGATCTGTTGTAAATCGTGAACACCTGCATATATGCGGAAAAATCGAACATCATCCTTGTGATATTTTCTGTGCTTGTAGTATTTGATGCCACCATAAATGGCTGCAAACCAGAATACAAATAACAGAAAATCAGTTTCAAATAAAAATTTAAACATAAAAACACACGCTCCTTTGCTGTGGTTGACTTTCGGGGCGTGGCTGTGTTATAATTATAGATACAGCTCGCCCCTTGTGGGTTAGTTGGTCGGCTCGTTCCTCTACGCTTTGGTCGGTTGTCGGGGAATGAGCCTTTTTTATTTTCAATTATTTTTGCTCCGCTTGAATAGCCTTTGGAAAAAGGAGTGCTTTTGCGGTGGCTGATTTTGTGTCTCCTGTTCCGCAGGTTCACTGTCATTCACTTGTTTTACTTCAATAGCTGCCTGTTGTTTGTCCATGCCATGCAATGCCTGCGCTGCTGTTAGTGCTGTGGTGAGATTTGATATATTAGTCTCTGCCATGTCAAGTCGTTCATTGAGCTTTGCCTTGTCTGCTTTCAGTTCTGTTATCTGAGATTGGAGCAAAGATATTTGATTGTCTTTATCTGCTATCTGAGCCTTTAATACATCAATCATTTTCGATTCAGTGCCATTTAAGCTGAATCGTTCCGAATCGTTCTGAGTTGTTTCTGAATCGTTCTTGAACTGTTCGGTCTGAATCGTTTTACCTTTTAAAACCTCTACTATAGCTTGTTCAGCCGATTCGTCAATCAGTTTTTTATTGCCTTGCTGAATCGTTCTAAAACCGTTCTGGTGAATTGTTCTGTATATCGTAGACTTGCTTACATTCAGCTCCGCTGCAAGCTGCGCTAATGTCTTCAAGGATGCTCACCTGCCCTCTGCTTGTCACGTTCTGACACAAGCATAGTATAAAAGTAGCTGTATCTGTTCTTAATGGCTGTACGCTCTGCTATTGCCTTGAATCGTGTGTACTGTTCAAGCAAGTAATGATACTTCGCAAAGGCTGCGCCCATTTCATGCTGTGGTAATTCCATTGTATTTATAACAGCTAACAGGCTTTCAATTTCGGTTGCCGTAAATTCATCGTTACAAGCTCCACTGTAAAATGTTATGTTATCATCTGCCTTTGTATCGCAGAGTTCTAGTTGTTGATCATCTGGCGGCTTTTCTGTCGCTCCACCGCCTATAAACTCAAACAATGTGAGCTGATCTACATAGTCAGTATTCTTGCTTATATGAAAGATAATTGTTAACCACTTGCCGCCTGTGCCTGTCTTTCCTCGCTCATACGTAAAGCAAATATCTGTAGTATCCTTTAGCGCCTGCTGACAACTGTCAAGGACTTTCGCCTTAAATCTGTCCCACCGTGTATAATTAACGCCTAACAGCTCTTGCAGTTCCTTCACTTCAATTTCACGCTTGCCGATATACTCATATTGTTTGAGAATTTCGTACATTCTTATTTGACTGGGAGCTTTAAGACGCAGTGCATTCCACAACTCATACTTAAAGTACCTGTCCTTGAAATCAAACATTAGTGGGAGAGCTGCATTTGTCGCATTAATCTCAACATACCAGTTCCCTGCACTGTCTTGATCGACTTCAAATGTCTCAAATAAATTAACACCTTTAAAACCACCGTTGTCCTTTGGCAAAAAGACTTGTGATTTTAATACGCTGTTTGCACTTGCCTTTAACTGTGCAATATTAAGCTTGCCAAAATTCATGATGCGCTGGAAATCAGTCAAAGGAAATCGAACAACCCTTGTGTTTGTATCATACGGGTTAATTTTAGAAAGATATATCGAAAATAGTCGCAGTTCTTGCGTACTGTGTAGGGTTGTCCGCAATTCATTGAGCATATTTCTTTTCTGAACTATCGCAGTTTCAAATAAATCTGCCATTGACTTTCACCTCTCTTTTCAACATTATATCATAACTTTACAACCATGTCAAGCATTTGGTTGTGTATTGAGAAATAAAAGGTTGTGTATTGAGAAATAAAAGGTTGTGTATTGAGAAATAAAAGGTTGTGTATTGAGAAATAAAAGGTTGTGTATTGA
>Ga0256407_10012927_pt1 | contig 11247 bp, 13 predicted proteins | sample RumenRJG_04DNA_FD_193489 | JGI IMG/M metagenome (GOLD analysis project Ga0256407, IMG submission 193489) | Bovine rumen microbial communities from Lethbridge, Alberta, Canada - RJG_04 | ecosystem: Host-associated > Mammals > Digestive system > Stomach > Rumen | place: Canada: Alberta... | reverse complement strand
ATCCTGCTGAACTTACTGGTTATATCCAGATCTTCCAGAACTTCGGTGCTGCTATCAATAAACATCGTAGTGCTATATCTGCTCCTGCTGCTGATGAAGAAGAAGGTGGCGGATTCGGAGGTGAAGGTGGATTCGGTGATGCTGGTGATAATTTAGGTAGTGACATGGGTGGTGGATCTGACTTCGGTGGAGGTGAAGGCGGTAGTGACTTCGATAACCTCTCTGGAGGAGGTGGCATGGCTGAAGCTACTGGTGATAACCTAGGTAGCGAGTTAGGTGCATCTATGCTAGCTAACCTCTATGTGAATAATGCTAAACGCAATGATGAGGAGAAGTAGTTATGTTAGATAAAGCTATAGAGTATGGTAAAGAACACCGTGAGCCATACCGTGGTGCGAAAGCTTGTGATAAGAACTGTCGTAACCATGGTAATTGCGAATGGTGTAAAAACAACCGCATGTATAGGTCTAACAGATTAGAAGAAAAAATTAAATTCGATTTAGCTAATAAAGAATAAAAAAAATATACTGCACACTATTACGGTGTGCAGTATATCTTCCGTTTTATGCTGAAGTATTTTTACAGCTCAGCGATGTCGGCAATGCTGATCTCAGTATTCTTACTGAGATTGATAACCTCCAGGTTGCTGACCTGGAGGCCATGTCTCTCAGCAATCCAACTGATGATCTCTGGTAAGCTTTTATGATCACCAACATTGTTGACATCTGTATAACGGCCAATCTTGCCGTTGAGCACATATGTGACGCTCTCAACAACAAAGTACCCAGATTCTGGGTCGTTCGCTAATACATCAGTGATGATAAATAATTTTGGCATAGTTTTCTCCTCGATTACATTGACTAATTACCAAGTTAATGATGTATATATGAGAAAAAATGATAAACAAAATCTCACCAGTCTAGTATAGACTAGTGAGATCTTTTCCTAATAGTTTAAGCTATTAAGTTATTGCTTATCATTTTCGGTTGACTGTGGTACACAGTAGCCATAAAGCATACTGTTTAAACAGCCGACTATACGTGGGTGTATGTTTATACGAAATTGATCCCAACACAGAAAATCCGTGATTGATCTATCGACATCACGAAGGTCTGTAAGTTCTAATCGTATCATATCACCTGCAACCATCGCAAACTTGCTACACATTTCAATCTGCAGTTCGTAAGGATCACATGATGGATCAGCAACGTCTAGACTAAACGTTGGTATAGGCTTAGTATGTGTTTTAGCGATAGCGTCTAGAACTCGTTTACTCGTATCACTATCTGGAAATTGTACCATTCGTTCGGTACTCCATTCATACAGCTTTATTGCTAAGCGTACTCCATTTTCACAGTCCTTATGGAGTGTCGGTTCCTCAATATAAATATCCATTTTTCTTCTTCTCCTCTAATAGATTATTGAAAATAAGATTACCCGTCACTCTAATTATGTATATACAAGAAAAAAATGATAAACAGATCCCCACCAGTCTATACTAGACTGGGAGGATCTTTTCTTAATGATTTTAACAGTATACCTGTAGTTTTTAGTGTTAGCAATATGTTTAACTACTTAGTGGATTTTTTGCTGAATATCAGCCCACCTAGACTGGTCGTTCCAGCTATCGAGATCATATTCATCCATAATAGTTTTAAGATCTTGTTCAGTTAACACATAATTAGCTGGTCCTCGCATACGCTTATACTCAAATAATTTGATTTTATCATAATGCAGTAATACCATAATTAAACGATACAGCTCCTCACATATATCACTAATCGCTGTCTCATGTGTGATAGGGTGGGTGAATTGATATGTTATACCAATATTTACTTCTTTACCATATACAATTGCGGATGAAATTTTGCTGCCAATACCATAATCACCTAGCATAATTGATACATCACCAGCACACTTGATCTTGAATATTGATAAGACCAGATTTTCGCCGTTCTCTGGTACGACAGTATATTCAGATCCAAATGATTCAATATTGTTGTGATTACTTAATATATACTTCATAGTAGTAACACATGCTAGCTGAAAAATAGAGGTACTCCATGATTCATGTTGCTTTACTGCCGTTGGCCTACACGAATTAATATCTTCAATGGTCATATAAAATCCTTAACATAAAAGTAAAAGAGAGTGCCATATGACACTCTCTATCCATATTAACTACACATTCAAAGTTTATTGCTTATCAGTTGTAGTTGTTTGCAGTGGACTTGGGTACGTCCAAAGTGGTGTACCCTGAGCAAATTGAGAATATGGGGAATATATTTGTTGAGGGTTAGCTTGACTTTCAGCCATGCGTATAAGCATATCTGCACCTTTTGGATTAGGACACAATGCACGTACAAGCTCAGTGAGTACTGAATAATTAGCCGCACATCTAACATAGTTATAGCCAAAAATCATGCTATTTAAACATGCAGTTATCAGTGAGTCGTTAGCGCTACAATACTGAAGCCACCGCGATATAGTACTGCATTGTGCAGGATCAACCCTATTGCTTGATTCTTTAGCAAGTACATCCTTCACCAGGTGCTGGGCAATAAGTGAGAGACCACTACATATAGCGATAGATGAGTACGGCTGAAAGTTAAAGCGCTGACTATTTAAAAGTGCTGTTATTTTGTTGGTAGGTATCGGCTTATTACGTGCCTTAGCGATAGCATCTAATATCCGTTTATAAATATCAACCTCTATGGCAGGTTTCAGTGATATATGAGCTATATCAAATTCAGCTAACGTCAGTGCTAAATGCACTCCTTTCTCATATTGCTGAAAGGTTGGGTCTTGTCTGATATCACGTACTCCATTATCCGCTTCTTTATCAACAGACTCAGTATTTTCTTTTTCATTTATCGACATTTCTTCTACTCCATTCATTTGTTATTGTCCGTAAATACTTTTATTGAATCCTCTAATATTGTATCAAGGGAATCATGCACATAGTTTAATAATCCTCCTAATATTCCATTTACCTTATCAGAAAATATTGGCAGATACTTCTTTTCTAGCTCAGGAATGATATCAGCATCATACTTACGAGATAGAAATATTGCAAATTCTAATGGTATCGCTCCGGATGCATCTATTTCAGACAGTGAATTATATATCAACTCTGTTTTCTTGATATAATATTCTTCAAAGATGTCTAAACACACCAACTTAACCTTCTTTTCAATTTCAGCATCAAGTTTATTACCATCTTTATCTTCTATCTTAGTTGACTCAATGAGAGCCCATACACCAGATACATATAGTCTTTGAAGACACTCTTTTATTTCTTGTTGGGATAATATTCTATCCATATAAACTCCTTAGTTATTATAGTAATTACCCAAATATGTAATATATAAACAAACATAAACTGAAATAAGGTACTACCTGTTACAGGTAGTACCTTAGAGTCTAGTTTTGTTAGGAACAAAAATATGAAAATGTCGAATCAGAAATAGTTAAGTCTCCCTGAAAGAACAGATAGAAACATCAGGAAGAGCTTAACCATGGTTTATATATGAACTGTTTCTGTTTCACTATATAGTACTTAGTATTAATAAAATACACGATACTAACCTACATAGATACGATACCCATTTAGTGTAGATTTACCACCTAATGCAGCAGTGTATCATTTAATAACAAAAAAATAAACCACACACCAACTTAGGCGTGCAGCTTATTCAATTATTATGCAAATTCTATTTCAGCATTTGGCCATTTTTCTTTAGCCCAGCTAAGAACTTTTGGCTTAGCATCATTGATGGCGGTGTCATTACGACAATTATCGATTTCATCCTGAGTGCCAGTGACCACGTAGTATGGCCATTCAGCAATCAATTTGTTATCGCTATAGCAATCTGCTGTTATTGACCAGAATGGTTCTTCAATAGTAGCCATCTGGGTTTCAAATTTGATAGTAATCTTTTTCATATTTGCTCCTATTTTCAGATTATACCAAGTTAATGATGTATATACATACTGCTGATCATCACAACTTGGTATCTCTTACTTATTTCAGTATGCTACAGTGATTCCAGATAAATGGCATATGTGCACTAAGCATACATAACAGAGCATATGACATTTCTCTTATCTCATCCTGAGCATGACTATCTAGTCTAAGTTCTAGTAAATGCTTAATTTCTCTAAAGTTCATAGTAACTTGTATACTGGTAGACATAGCGTTAGGGAAGATACAACGTATATCCTCATTACGGATACCTAGTTCTCTTAATCTATTCATTACCGGGATCATTTGACTGAAGTAGTTATGTACTTCCTGTAGAGCCTCTTTATTATCTAGGATCTTACTAGGTACAGTAAACTGTAAGTTATCAGTATCTTCTCCAATATAGCGTTGACTTGCCTGGGAGAAGGAAGCGATACGATGTCTAACTAACTGATGGGTTAATGATCTACTAACGTTATTTAAACGGAAAGTTAATACACCATGTTCGAATGGTGATTCATGATTAAGATGTTTAGCGATAAACCTACATGCACTTAAATAACGATAAGCCTCAATTCTTTGTGATTCAGCTGATGCTGCTATATTGTTATCGATCTGTTCGAATAGTTCATTAGGATTTACTCTTTCTATAACTTTAGGATAGTTAAACCTATTACGATAGGCTTCTATCTTAGCAGTAAATTCCTCATCATCTTTAATAAGATCTTCTTTTAATTTAGCTATAGACTGTTCATCTACTGGTATATCTTCCCAGGATGGAGATTTACTATAACAGGTACGATAACCTAGATAAATTAATCTAACTTCATTAGCAAATGGTTGACAATAGTAGTTTAATGTGCTATTAGTTCTAAGTGCTATAGAAATATCACCATACTTAGTATAATTTATACTTGATTCAACATTGTTGTCCATAATAAACTCCTTAATGATTAATATAGGAATGACTAAAGTATATATGCCATGCATAAAAATAAAAATACAGAGAGTGGATATTACTCCACCCTCTGTATAATAGGTTTTAGATGTTAATTATTAAGTATTATGGAGCTGGCTGTGCTGCTGGTTGTGCTGCTGCTTTAGCTTTAGGTGTAGTTGCATTAGTAACATATACCAGTAATGCACCAATAGCTTTTCCAATAACACCATCACACATGCGAGTACCTCTAATGCAAGCATTAACAAGACGTATTAGTGCCAGTGTAATATCGCGGGCCTTGTTAGCCTGATCAGGGTTGTCCGCCAACGTTTCCAGCTTCTTAGTTATAATAGGCATAGCAGTTGCTTCATCCACATTACCATATATTTTGTATAATATGTCTAGTGATTTATTTACTGTTGCAAACTGCTTATATGCGGTTTCTAATTTTTGAACAGTATTCTGAAGACCAGCAATACTGTTCATATCTGTACCATGATAGATATCACTTACCTTAGCAGTCTTGTCATTACTGTCTAATTCAGCTTGTAATGTTTTTATTGCTTCATCAATCTTAGTAGCAACATTCTTTGCTTCATCAGCAGCAGCAGCAGTATTTGCTGTCATAGGTGACAAGCTTTTTACTTGAGTAGCTGCTTTTTCAACTAAATTCTGTAAAGTTAATCGTGCAGATGATGCTGCAACTTTTATCAATGATACACAATCAACTATTTCTTTTTCTGGTAATTTATCTGCAGGTAATATATCACGGCTTTCTAATAACTTTTTAATTTTTTCAATACGTTTACCTGTATTAACAAATTTATCTTTGATCCATGCGACGAATCTTTTAATTAAGCTAGCAATTTGTTTAAACTTTCCAACTACCCAGTTCAGAAGGCGTTTAAATACGCCTTCCTGTTCATCTTCCATAGCTGCAATGAATTTAGCTGACATCTGACTACGTGGAGAACCAACACTGTCGATAGATTCGCAGCTAGGGAATCTATAACCGATCATGCTGCTAAGCTGACCTTTATCATTATAAAGAGATAAGAAAGTTCTGTCAATACCGAAGCGTTTAACATGACGATACATCATTAATAACTGATCAAACATCATGTTAGTTGTTTCTGCCTCAGCAGCACCTTTATCAGATTCACCTTCAATCTCAGCACCTTCAGTACCAATATCTTCGGATTCAACTTCATCAACCATTGCATCAGCTGCATCATTGGCGGTATCATCACCTGACTCAGGTACAGTTACTTCATTATTGATTTCGATGTCGCCATCCATAAAGGATTCGAAACCTGGGAATAATTTATTTAAATCTGCCATTTAATTTGACCTCAATAAATTTATTGTTTTACCTACGGAGTAAAACGTGTTATCGCGATAAAGTTATTAATAAAACCCCTTTTATTAATGACTCATATTATCTACCACATTCAGCTGAATTTAGAGTAGCTGGCTTATGCAGTGCATAGAATGTGTTTACATACCTACTTACTAAATCGTGACCTGGTTTACCTGCACATTTATCACAACCCATCATTTTGAATAATCTCTCATCGGGAGTGATATATACAGTTTCATCAGGTTCTACCAGAACATCTTCTAGTGCCATATAGCAATATGGTAATAGTCCATTAGGTATCTGTGTTGGAGCACGTCCCCATGGGTAACTATAACCATTTGAATACAACCAGTCATTACCTATATGCAGCTTATAGATAGCACTTAATACTGTACCCCATGCATGGAATACTGGTATACAGTTAGCACTAGCTTTAATATTACGCAATACTTTAACACAGATATTAGATAATTTTTCACAGAAGATGTAGGCACCATTACGGTTACTTCCAGTATACATATGTATATCTTTATCCATTTCAACGTTAGCGCAAGCGATCTGATTAAGTAATTCGAACTTACTAAAGATAGGTCTACGAATATAAGTTGCAGTATTAGACATGACATCATCTAAATTAGCAGTCAGAACTTGTTGTATCTCAACATTGTCTGCATCATTCTCTAAATCTTTAAGTATGTTGTTAATACTGTTTATACTAGCAGCATCTAACTGAATAGTAGATACACGGTTAACGAGCTTAAGCTTATCTACTAAATCTTCTATGATTCTAGTAAGCAAATAAGCATTATAAGCACATAGTTCTCTTCTATGAGTACGATAGTACTTCTTAATCAGCTCGTGATTATCTTTCCATGCTGTGTTAAACTTTTCACCATATTTGTAAGCTATGTATGGAGAAGTATGTAGTACATCTGCAGCACGAAGTACATCGCACAACAGTAAGCACTTACATACACTAGTCTGGACTTCCTCATCACTATATACGTTATAAACGTTATTAATGTTTATCATGGTGTCTACTTCCCATTCTCAAATGCTTCTATCTCTTCGTCATACTCAGATATCTTAACATCATAAGCTTTAATAATGTTAACTAACTTAGTATACTCTGGACTGGTGGTATCCATCTGAGACAGTTCCATATTTAACAATGCAACATGACCCTCTAACCACTCTTTAATTTCACGATTACGTTTATTTCTAGCAACCTTGTAATCATCAATGAAATTCATGAGGTGGTCAAAGATATTAAGCGTAGACAATGCTGACATGATGGTATCAAGTATATTAGGAGTATAGAAGTGGCTAACCGTATTAGCATACTGATTTATACTGTTAAGTTTACCATTAGCACCTAATACTAAATCAGCATTGTGGCGTTTGATACCTTCAATATCACGCTTATAGTTAAAGTAACCATCACCATCAATAATCCTGTTAACTGTCTTAGCAACATCATTAACAGTTTCTAACATAAATGCTTCACGGTATCTAGGTATACCAGCAGCCATGTTGTTAGTAACTTTAACTAAGTATGAATACAAGAATTCAGTAAACAATGCTACTCTAGTACTTTCTTTAATCAAACCTAATACAGTAAGATGGCTGATATGAGTATCATAAATAGTAACCGTATCCTGAGTAAAGATTTTATCTATATTAGACATAACCTCATTCAGTATAGAAATGAATTCAGTATTAGCTATACATAAGCTACTTAAGAAACGTTTACGTTCAGCAGCACTAGCTTTACTGTTAAGATTTTTAGCATACTTATCATACACATCTTTAGCTTTATCGGTAGCATCTTTAAGTGCAATAGAAACCTTATCTACATACCACTTGTTCATAAGCTGATCATCAAAAGCTGATAATACATGCACACAGGTAGTATGAGTTTCAATATTCTGAGTAATTAAAGTAATAACATCTTCTTTAGATAACTTTTCGAATTGTTTAGTATTTTTTGATGTTTTATCAGTTATACTTTTAACAATATTGTTAAAAACTGAGTTGATATCCATTTTACCGACTCCTGTGTTAGAATTTAATCATGCCATTGCTAGCATACTGTTTCATCATTGCCAGTATGTCAGTAGCTTCTGTCTTAGCATTCTTTTTCATTTGATCAAATGTAAATGTGGAATAATTTTGCATACCGTTAAAGTACATATCGATACGATTATACATTACATTTACTACTGCCACAATCATTGACATAGTGCTGCTAAAGAATTTTTGACGATTAGCATAGTTCTTAAAGTCAATGCCATTAGTGGAACATGCTTTATCAAAATTTCTAGATTCATAAATCAAGATAGTATTAGCAATGTTTTGTCTATCAGGTTTTATTCCTGATACTTTTAACCACATATTTGATACTGCATTTTCCCTGCGATCTATCATTTCAGATAAAACACCACTTTTATCTTTACGTAAGGCATCTAATCTTTTACGACGTAAGTCATTACCTAATAAGAAGTCAGTAAAGAAACTGATTTCACCAGCAGTCATCTGTAACCAACGCTGAGAGATAGACGGTTTGAAATGAATAGCAATAAATTGCTGTGAAACATCTGTCGGTACATAAGTAGGGCTAAGCTGTAACAGAATGTTAACAGTAAATTTGCCTGTTTCTCTAGTATCGAATGTTACTTGTATAATTCGTCCAGATGGTAAAGGTACCTCATTTTCAAAATCTCGAGTAACATACTGACTTTCTGCTACGCCAGTGCTACCTAGAGAACCACTACCGCGAGAATTATTATTACTATTATTATTACGGCGGGTACCGTTTGTATTAGCATTATTCGGTATATTTTGCTTATTATTTTTCTTAGTATTCTGATTGCGCTGCGGCTTATTATTTTTTGCCATAGTAGCACGCATATTACAACCTTTAAAATATGTATCCATTAATTCATCAGCAAATTCAACTTTATAATCTTCAGTAGCTACTATAGATAAGCTATCACGTACTGTTTTAGTGCTCGTTATTTTCTGATTAAGGTTTACTGCAGTCATAATGAGACCAGCATAGAGATTCATCATATTCATCATTAATGGTGTTAATATATCTTCGCCACGAAGTGTATCATCGATGAATACTCGGCTATTTACAACGGTTCGTCTAGTATATTGAAATAATGATGTGCCATAAACAGTTTCTGCTTCCTGTAGCAGATTAACCAGTGCTGCAAAACTTAAATCAGCAGCTTCTTTTACAAGTAATTGCTCCATACGAATAGCCCCTTTATATGAATTAGATTTGGTCATAGAATAATAAGGATTAACTGAATAGTGTGCCTACTATAATAAGAAATCTTATCTTCAATTCTATGATTATTTACAGTGATAGCGAGGTGTAATTTACTATGCCTACTGATAACAATGATGCAAATTTAGATGCTTTAGCGTCTAAATATAATTTGTCCGATTTAGATGATCTTATTCATCGAGCTACCCCTACAATAAAAGCGGAAAACGTACAATCTAAGGGAGAAGTTCCTAGTGATAAATATACTAGACCTGGTACATTTTTTGATAATACTGCTGATTGGGTTAAATTTGGTAATGCCATTCTGACTGAATCGTTTCAGTCAATGGGTACTGGATCGAATACTAACATCTTACAGAACTTCTTATCTCGTCTAGACAGACATGGTAACACCTATGTACCATTTAACAACATGAACTATGGTTATACCTTTATAACTAGACCTAGACTAAATATGACCACCGCTAATTTATTATCACATCCAGTAACTGCACTATTATCAAATTCAAAACCCGATAGTGTATCTTTTATGATACGTATGTTACTAGATACTAGACTATGCAAAGGTCAGACTATTTTTAAGAAAGGTAAAAATAAGGGTGATGATGCACTATATCAGGTAGCATTAAGCAGTGGTCTACTAGATGTTCATAATCCATTCTTTACACCATTGTGTAATGGACTAACTGGTATATCTGGATGGCCAGATGTTAACCTTGAAGCAGCTACGATGGGTGAAGATTTCCATAGTGGCGACTTTACATTCATTAAAGGATTTGACTTTAATGTCCGTAGTACTGAACTTACTTTAGAGTTTAATGATGTGCAAGGTTCCATCATACTCTCCTGTATTTTCTACTGGTGTTTGATGATGGCATTACAGGCTAAAGGTGTAGCGATGGCTTATCCTGATGATATCTATTTACAGCGGTTAAATTACACTGTATCTATATATAGATTCATTACAGATAGTACCCGTAAAAATATCCTCTGGTGGAGTAAAGCCACCGGATGTTTTCCTAAGATGGCACCTATAGGTAAGTTATTCGATGTTAGTAATGGTGAAGTATCTATATCTTCAGCTAGAGCATTCAGCGTACAGTTTGCAGCTAATGTTATCGAATACAACAATCCTGGTATACTGTATGATTTTAGAAGGTTAATGCGTAACTATGTTCCAACTACGGAATTTGATAATCCTAGTAAATGGCCAATAGTACCTGATAATCCTACTACAGGTGCTCCATTACCTAATTGGAACTATATGGGTTTACCTGATGTTATTTCAGCTAACGATGCTGCGGGTATACAACTAGTATGGAAAACTAATGAATGTTACAGTGATAACTGGCCTGCTAGTAACTTTACAGATAACGGTGTACACAAGGTTGATGCTGCTATTCAAAAACTCCAGGAAGAACGTAATACAGTACTTTATGGTAGTAATGCTGCTACACAGGCAGCTAATGATGCTAATAATACTCCAGCAGCAAATCCACCTAGTAATATACCAACTTCACCAGCTAATGGAAATAAGGATTAAAATATGTTTGAAGATAGATCTACTTTAATAGATGCATTAAAGAATCCGATGAATATAGCATCTATGGCTCTTGACGAAATAGAACAGCGATTAGGTGGTGATAAAATCGTAGCCGATCCGAATACACCTTTTTGTCATCTAT
>Ga0256407_10012925_pt1 | contig 11250 bp, 3 predicted proteins | sample RumenRJG_04DNA_FD_193489 | JGI IMG/M metagenome (GOLD analysis project Ga0256407, IMG submission 193489) | Bovine rumen microbial communities from Lethbridge, Alberta, Canada - RJG_04 | ecosystem: Host-associated > Mammals > Digestive system > Stomach > Rumen | place: Canada: Alberta | collected... | reverse complement strand
AAATATCATCAAAATACATTAAGTTTTATTGTTATTCCAAAATCTTTAAAAAAATGTTCAAACAATAATTTTTTAAATAATTCTCAAACATTTTTTCTTTTCAAATATTAAAAATTAATATATTATTTTTTTTATTTAAATATATATTTTAGTCATAAATAATTTTCCATAATTCAGTTCATTTTTAAAAAACTAATTTATTTATTTAATTCTATTTTAAAAATCAATACATACTCAAATTAATTAATTTATCATTTAGTTTTGGTTATTTTTTATTTCCAATATTGAATTTTACAATTGCTTTAACTTCTCCAATTGGTGGTTTTATAGAAGATAAAATAGGAGGAAAAAAAACAATTTTATTATCATCAATAATAATAACAATTGCATTTTCAATGATATATTTTTCAAGAAATATATTTTTAGATTATATATTAATGAGTTTAACTGGTTTTGGAATGGCAATTGGATTTAATATAACAAGAAAAAATGCTTGTTCATATTTTATGAATAAAAAAGCTTTAATTTGTGGAATTGCTGGTTTAATTCCTGGTTTTTATAGTGCAGGATTGGCTATTTTTTATGAAAAATTTGTATTAAATCCTAATAGTGAAAATCCAACTATTGATAATGTTTATTATGATGAAAGAATTTTTTTAAATTTCCAAAAATTAATTATTTATGAAATTGGAATTAATATTGTTGTTTGTTTTTTAACTATTCTTTTCTATTTTCAAAATGATCCAAAAGAAACTATTAAATATGGTTTTGAAGAAAAAGGAATTTTAATTGAAGTAGAACATGAAAATAAACCAGATGAAATAGTAGAAATAACAGATAAAAATGAAAAAAAAGAAATAATAAAAGAAATAAAACAAATACCAAAACAAATAAAAATAAAAAGAGCATTAAAAAATAAAAGAGCAATAAAATTATTTTTAATGATATTTCTATTTTTTCCAACAATAAATTTTGTTATTAACACTTGGAGACCAATTGGAATTTATCCAATATAGCTATAAGATATAATAATAAATAATTATTAATGTATTATTAAAATATAAATTAAATAATTTTATTTGAAAAATTTTTTCAATCAAAAAAATTATGTTTTTTTAATTTTCATCTTCTTCAAATATATCTTCACAATGACTACATATTTCTGTTATATCTTGATTATTCAAAAAATTTTGACAATTATTTTCATTTTTTTCAATTAATTCAGTTAAAATTGTGACTATATTATTAAATGTTCTTTCCTCTTTTTTAATTAATTTCATTATAATATTAATATTTTCCTTTAATTTATTACAATCATTACAATTCAAAGCAATCATAAAAACATCTTTAGCATTCATGAAGCCAATTTCTTCTTGAGAATTAAGATTTAACCCTTCTAGATTAGCAAAAGCCTCAGCAAATTTTAGAAAAGTTTTTTCAGTTTCAGCGAGTGCCCCTAAAATTGATTTTATACAAACAGCTATTTTGTGATATTGAGATTCATTATTTTTTTCCATTAAAAAATTAATAATAATAATGGTTGTTAATTTAAAAATAGTTGGGAAATAGTTAATTTTATATTTAAGAAAAAATGAATAGCCTTGAATATTTAAAAATTCTTGGTGAAATAAAAAATAAGAATTATAAAACTGCTTTTGAACAATTATTTCAAAAAGATGAAAAATTTATTAATGATACTATGAAAATAGTATTCGCCAAATTCAATTATGATATCAAAAGACTTAAAGATCAAAAAAAAATGACAGAAGCAAAAGAAAAAATCAATTCAATTATTGATATTAATAATTTCCCTAAAGAAAAATATGTTAATATAATTAATTTAAGTAAACAAATCTTTAAAGATAAAGAGGATAAGGAATTTTTATTAGAAATAACTCAAAAAATATTGAATCATGATAAAAATAATAAAGATTTACAATTAGATTATATTAATATTTTAAATGATGTTATAGAGGAAAAAATAAAAGAAAAAAATTATAAAGAATGTAAGAAATTCATAGAAGAAGCAAAGAAATATAATTATTCCGAAGATATAATGAGCTTAATTTATAGAGCAAGTGCTTTAGCCAATTTTGAAGAAGGAAATTTTAAAGAATCATTAAAAGATGCAGAAAACGCTATGCTTTTCTATGATAAAATAAATATAAATGAAAAGAAAGATGAGATGAAAGAAAGAATTGTTGAAACTATAATTATATGTTATAGTAAAAGTTATAATGATTTTATTGAGAAAGATAATATAGAAGAAGCAGAAAAAAATTTTAATGATTATATATTAAAATTAAAAGAACCAAGTATGAAAAATAAATTTATAGATAAATGTGCAGATATATTATTAAAAAATAATAAATATCTTTTAGCTTATAATAAAATGGAAATGATAAAAGAAGTAAATGATGAGTTTAATAATCATAAAATTGATATAATTTCTCAATATATTCAAGATTGTTTAAGCAAACAAAATTGTGATATGAATCAATGTTTAAAGTTTTGTGATATAATGATAAACATTAAATCAATAGATATTGAAATTACTAACAAAATGTGTAATGCTTATTCTTTATTTATTGATTCATATTGCGAAAAAAATGGAAATGAATCAATTAATTATTTGAAAGAACAAATAAAATATTTAGATGAAAATAAGATAAAATATAAAGATAAAGAAGTTCAATATTCTTTATTAAAATCTAAAATAGAAAATAAAATAAAAATAGTAGAATTATCTGCAAATGAAGAAAAGAAAATTAATAATGAAAAAAAAGAAAATTATATGTCTTTAATTAATGAAATATTCAATATAAACAATTATTCTAAATTAAATAAATTATCAAAAGAAGAAGAAAATATCATAGAAAATGAAATTAAAAATGAAAATAAAAATATAAAAGAAAAAGCAATTAAAATAAATATAAATTTAGTTAAAAAAGGTAAAGAATTAAAAAATGAAACAATCAATAATTTAATGGATAATATAACCCAAACAAGTGAAGAAGATAAAACAACAAATGACACAAATAACAATTCATATATTCAAGAAAAAATTATATCTGAAATTTCATCTGAATTAATATCTGAAGATTTAAAGAGAAAAGGAAAAAGTAATTTAGATAATGAAACCAAGGAAAAAATTGGAAAAGGTTTGAGTATAAAAGATAAAAGTACAAGAAATAATTTATTAAAGATTTATTCTCATATAGAAAATTTAGATAATAATGATATGGAAAAACCAATGAAGCTTATTGAAAATAATATTATATATGAAAATGATAGAAAAATAATTGATAATAGTGTTGAAGTATTAAATAATTTTCTGCAAAAAAATCCTCAAATGAAAGTAAATCCTGAATTAACTAATGGATTAATGGAATATATATCTGAAAATGATTATAATGATTATACTGAAGAAGATAGAATAATTGATGATGAATATAATGATAAAAAAAATATATTTGAAAAAATTAAAGATGAAGTTAATTCAGAAGTAAGGAAACATTTATTGGAAACATTGAAAATAAATGATGAAAAGACAAAAATTGAACTAAAAAAGCATTTTAAGAAAAAAGGATATGATTTAGATAAAAAACAACTTCAACATTCTCAAGAAGAAAAGAAAAAAACAACTGAAAAAATTTTTCAAAGTATTAATAATATTGCTAAAAATGAAAAAGGTCTTTCAGAAGAAGTTCTTAATCAGATGAATCAAACATTAGAAACTACTCAGAATGAAAATTCAGAAGATTATTACAAATTTGTTAAAAAAAATGTTATTAAAACTATTGATAATGTATTAAACTATAATAAAAATTCTAAAATACCAAAAGAACTTGTTGATAATATATCAAATGAAATAAGTTCAAAACAACAAAAAAAGGTATTTAAAATATTAGATAAAGTATCTAATAATCAAAATTTGCAAGAAACTGCAACAAAAAATTTATTCAATGTTTTAGAAGATAATGTTAAAATTAATAATGAAGATAATCAAAGCTTAAGTTTAAATTCAAGCACAAGTGAAATTATGGAAGAAGATGAAAAGTATGAAATGAGTTATAAAATAATAAATAAAAATAGGGAAAAATTAAATGAAAATCAGCAAAAGATTTTATCTTTAGTTGAAAGTTCACAAAATTTAAAAAATTCTGATAATGATAATTCAAAAATACAAAACTTAGATAATATTATTAATATTATTCAAGATGGATATTCAATAAATAAATATTCAGAAAAAATTGTTTCCAATTTAATTAAAAATAATAATGAAAAAGAAGAAATTCTTGAAAAATCAGTGGATGTTTTTAATGAAATGGCTAAAAATAAAATTGAAATAGGAATGAATACAACAAAATTAATAATGGATAGAATAGATAATACAAATAAATTACCAAAAAAATCATTTATGAAATTAATGTCGTGTCTTATCAATATTATAGATAATTGCAACGTTCCTCAAGGAAGTATCAGAACTTTTGAAAATGCTTTGAAGCAATATAAAAATAATGAAACAAATGCAGAAATTGATCTTATTATAAAAGGTCTTTCTTTATTATCAAAAAAACATTATTTATTAAATGCAGAAGAAATTAATATATGTTTAGATATTCTTGAAAATAATAAACTAGAAAGTAATTCATTACATGATTTAATTGATGTACTTGATATAATTTTTAAAGAAGCTAATATATTATTAAGTACTTTTAATAAATTATTTAATATAATGATGAGAAATAAAGAATTATTTGATAAATTTTCAATGTATCTATTTAATTCTTTAAAATTCAAAGAATTAAAAGAAAAAAAAAATTTGATAAATGATAATATTAAAAATATTGAAGAATTAATAAAAAGAAAACAATTAAATGATAATATAATTAATATTATATTATCTGTAGATAAAAGTTCTTACTCTGAAAGTAAAATAATAAAAGATTTTTATGAATTTGATAGATATTGCAAAATTGAATCAAATTTAAGAGATGATAAATATTCAATATATCAATCTTATGTTAATGATTATGGAATAGTTAATGAAAAATATTTTGATCTTTTGTATAATAATTTGGATGAAACATATCCAATAATGATAAACATTCTTAAAAATAATACAAATGCTTTAGAAATGTTAGAATATACTAAATTATTCAACAAAAAAAATATAAAAATGGAAAATTCCTTAAATATTATTTTACAATTTTTTGATAACAATAAAATAAACGAAGAAAACATAGAAATATTATTAAATATAGCAATTAATAATAATGAAGAAAATGTCTATTCCCCTATTCAGAAAATTTTTAAATTATTATCATTGGAAAAAATAAAATCATTACCTAATAAATTTTCTAATATAATAAAACTAGAAAATATGAATATGGATAAGTTAGATAATAGTAATTTTAATTTAATTAAAAATTTTTTGGAGAATTCTTATCATATTCCAGAAAGATATTTTTTAAAAATTTATAACTCATTAGGAAATTATGAACCAAATATGCAAATATATTTTTTAAATTTGTTAATATATTTACTCAACAAAGATATCTCAATACCTGAATCAATATTAAATAGGTTTTTAGACGAAAAAAATATAGAAGGAATTTATGGGTCAGTTGGGGTGAACGTGAAAAATTATATATCTATTATTTTTGAAAAAATATTTTGTAATATAAAAAAAAAGCAAAAATATTTCAATTCTATTAATACATTTTTTGAAAAAAATGAAAATGAGTTAATTGGACAAACATTAAAAAATGTAAAAAATAAAATAGAATTTAATAATATTGATGAATATTTTAGAAATTATATAATAGATAATTTTAACAAAATGGCAAACAATATTAGTGATTATAAATTAATATTATACTGGATTTATTCTTCTAATATTATCAATAAAGAAAATAATAATACTATTATATCAGAATTGAAAAAAACTAAATTTTGGAATGATTTGAATAAAATTGAAACATTTAATTCAACTCAAGAAATGAAAAATTTTCTTGCAGAAGAAGTTCAACTAGAAATAATTGTAGATGAATTATCTAATAAAGATAATAAAACAAAGGAAGTAATAAACTCTTATATAACTAATATTAGAGAAAAAAGAAATGAAAATATTTCATCAATAATAAAATTGTTGAGGATTATAAATTCTCAGAAATCTAAATATAATTTAAACAATGAATTAATTAACAAATGTTTTAAATATTTAAAGGTATTTGAACTTGAATTTTCTCTAAATTTTGTATCAAATAATAATAATTATAATTATCTTAAATCTTTAAGAAATGAATGGATTAAAAAATTATTAATACTAAATAAAATTGAAGAAAATGATGAAGAATTCATTTTTTTAGAAAATATACCTGATGATTTAATCGAATATTTTATTTCCCTTTTAGATTTTCAAAAAAATAATAATAATTTATTATTGTTTCTGAAAAATAATAAAGAATTAGAAGATGAAATTTTTAAAATTTGTATATCATTAAAAAAGCAAATTAATTCAATTGTTGATTTATTAAATAAAATAACTTTAGAATATATCAAAAATAAAATAGGTTATAGTTTAGGAAATATAAATGAATTATTTATTCTTAGTTTTGTGAAGATAAATTGGAAAATTGTCGATATTATAACATTTTTAGAATCTGATATAAATTTTGGTGATAATGATTTATATTTTCTTTCAACAATAATTATTCCTATAATAATTAATAATCAAATTTCTTATGAAAGTGTAAACAACAAACAAGAAAATTTAATTAATATATTTAACAATTATGCTAAAGAAGATTGGGAACTTATGGTAAAAGATTTAGCAATAGAACAAAAATTGAAAGGAATAGATGAAAATAATTTAGATACAATGATTGATTTACTAAGACAATTAAATAAAGGGAAAATAAGTGAAAATTTGATTCAAAAAATTAAATACTTAATTCAAAAAACGAGGTATTGCTTTAATACAACTTCTAAAACAGGAATATCAAATAAAAGAATAAGTGAATATGAAGAAAAAGAAATATTAGATTGGGCTAATTCAATTTATACTAAAAATAATATTAATAATGAAGATTTTTTTCCAGAAGCTTTAGCAGTAATTGATAGAGTATTAGAAAAAGATACAAATGGACATAGAATAAGAAATGTTCAATTAGCTTCAATTTTAATTATTATACTTTCACCAAAAAATAAGGGACTTTTAGCTCAAATAAAGACAGGAGAAGGTAAATCAAATATAGTTGCATCTATTGCTGTTATTAAAGCTTTACAAATAGAATTTGTTGATATATTATCGAGTTCAATAGTTTTAGCAATGAGAGATGCTGAAGAAAAATCTAAATTTTATAATTATTTTGGCTTAAGTTGTTCTAGTACTTCTAAAACAATTAATTATTCTGAAAATATAATTTATGGAGATACTCTTGGATTTGAAGGAGATATTTTAAGATATGATTTTCATTCATCTGGAAAATATAATGGAAATAGAAATTATAGATGTTTAATAGTAGATGAAGTAGATAGTATGTGTATTGATCATTTAGGTGATAGTACAAGATTATGTGCTCCTTTTCCTTCTTATGAATTTTTAAATGTATTTTATCCTTTTATTTATAATAGTTTAAGAGAAATTGATAATGGAATAGATAATGGTTTATTTGGAGAAATAAAAGAAGAAAAAAGAAAAGAATTTGTTTGTGAAAGATTAAAATTAATAATTAAAGAATTTATAGAGAGTAATAATTCAAATAATGAATTAAAAATAATTATTCCTCATAATTTAAAAAAATATATTGAATTACAAATTCCAAAATGGTGTGAAAGTGCTTATAAAGCCAAACATTTCATGAAATTAAATAAGGATTATGTACTAGGAAAAAGAGAAATAGATGAAAACGAAAGAGAAATTTTAAAAGAAAAAAATTTAATTCCAATTGAATTCTTTAGGATTTATCCAGTTGATTTTTCTAATACAGGAGTAATAAGCGAATCATTGGTATGGTCAAATGGTTTATCTCAATTTTTACAAATTAAACATGGATTAAAATTAGACCCTGAGAATTTAACTACAACTTATTTATCACATCATTCATTCATTAGAAGATATATTAATGAACAATTTGGAAATAATATTTATGGAGTTACTGGAACATTAGGAATGGAAAGTTCACAAAATTTATTAAAAAATTTATTTGAAGTAGAAATTTATATTATTCCACCTTTTAGACCAAGTAGACTTAATACATTAGAAGGAAAAGCAAATTTTGAAAATGAAGAAAAATGGAAAAATGAAATAATAAATAATATACTTCATAATTCATGTAAATTAAATAGAACTGTTTTAGTAATAAGTCTATCAATTGAAGAATCAGATTTATTATATGATGAATTAAAGAAAAATCCAAATACTGAAAAATATGGTTTATCATTATATAAATACCAGAGAAATGATATAAAAGAAAATCAATTAAAATCAAAATATGGTACAAGAGAAATAATATTTGCAACTAATTTAGCAGGAAGAGGAACTGATATTGGTCTATTAGAAGCAGTAGGAAATAATGGTGGTATGCATGTTATAATAACTTTTATACCAGAAAATTCGAGAATTGAAGAACAAGCTTTGGGAAGAACAGCACGTTCTGGAGCAAAAGGATCTGCTATTATTATTCCTAATAAAAATGAAAATATTGAATATTTAAAAAAAATTAGAGATGAAAAAGAAAATAAAAGAATGGAATTTATTCAAAATAAGCAAATTAAAGAAATAAAAATAAAAAATGAACTTTTTCAAAAATTTACTTCTCAATATAAAAAAATAAAAGAATATTATTATTGTGAATATATATTATCATTTGGAGGTCAACAATTTATTGTATCTAAAGGAGATAAAAAATTATCAGAAGCAGTTGGGAAAGATGTAGAAGAAAGTTGGGGGTTATGGTTACAAGAAAATTGTGAAAATAATTTAATAAATTTTGATGAAAATAAGATTTTAAATTCTTTTAATTCTTTTGAAAAAACATTAAATGATATATATGTGAAAGAAAAATCAGATTTAATTGAATTTCAAAATCCTTATAATTATTTCAAATTTGAAAATTATCAAAAAGCCTTTGAAAAAAATAAAGATATTTGCTTTTATGCAAATTACATAAAAAATATGATAGATGTAAATAATGCTTCATCATTTTCTTATAAAAATGAAGCCATAAATAATATAAATGAAACAATTAATTCAGTTAAAAATAGTATAATTCCTCAATTAGGCTCATCGAGTCTTATAGCAGAGCATGTAAAAAATTATATAACTAATTTAAATAAAAAAGAATTACCAATTGATATTGAAAATAAAGTAAATTCTTTACAATCATTACTCAATATTTTAGAACAGAATAAATCTAAAATTAAAAATGTATTAGATAATGAAAAAGCAAAAATATTTTCATATAGAAGGAATTTACAGAAAGTAACAAAATTTAATAATGTAATGTCATATTTAAATGATATAGGGATTAATTGTTATTATGAAATAGATGTTGAAGTTGAAAAAGATTGGTTTGGAATTTTTTTTACATTCTTTTTAGGTGCTTGTGAAATTATAGCAGGTTGTTTATTACAAGGAATAGGATTAGGAAGTATTGGAATAAAATTAATTAGAGAAGGAATAGATGATATTGAATTTGGTTTTGATTGTTTATTAGGTAATAAACAATTTAGTTGGAAAGAATTAGGAAGAAGAAAAATGGTTTTTATTATAAAAGTAATTACTTCAGAAACTTTAAAATGGATTTTTAGTGGTTTTGAAAATCCATTTAAAAAAATTGGTAAATTAAAGGTACCTATAGATACTAAAGAATACTTTAATGTAGTAAAAGATACTGTAATTGAAGTTGGTAAAAAGAAAGTGATTGGTTATGTAATATCAAAATGTCTTGGTCCTAATTTTTTTCATAAAGTTGTTGAAGAATTAAAACAATTTGTGAAAAAAATATCAAAAATTTTTTCTGAGAAATTACGAAAAATTCTGAATGAAAAATATTCTACTCAAATTAAACAAATGATAGTATTTGATGCAATTGATGAAAATTCATCTTGGGAAAAATATATTTGTAATCAATTAAAAATAGCACTTAGATGTTTATCTAGAATTCTTAATTTATTTGTTAAAACTATACTTAATTTATTGAAAGCTTTAATAAAAGATGATACTTGGGAAAATAAACTTACAGATTTACTTATAAATTTTAGTGAATGTGGGATTGATATATTAAAAACAAGTTTAGAAGAATCTTTAGAAAATGCACAATTAACGTTTTTAGAAGTTTTTAAAAATTTCTGTCAAAAAAATATTAAAAATTTATCAAATGCAATTTTTACTTTAGATGATTATTTAAATAAGGCTCTTCAATTACCAGAAAAATCAAAGGAATTAATGAATATTTTAGTAGATAATGATATTGTTAATTGGGATGGGGAAATAAATTTTAAATTAATTAATCCAAATCTTAATCAAAAATGTAATTTTAAATTTCCAATGAATGAAGTAAGAAGTGGATTGAATAATATAAAAAATTATCATGATAAAATTGTGGATTTGAGTCAAGTTCATTTAAAACAATTTGAAAATAGAAAAAATGAAATTATTGATAAATTAAAAGATATAAATAAAAAAATAGATCAAATAAATATTAATCAAAAACAAAACATTATTATTGAGGAAGTGGAAATTTGTTTAGGAAATGAAGTCTTAGATTTATTTTTTGAAGCTATAAATAATACTGAAATTGCAAAATTTATAAAAGAAAATATTAAAAACGCTCAGGAAATTATTTCTAATGCTACAAAATCTGTTCAAGGAATTTAATTTATATATAATTAAATTTATCAAATTTATTAAATATTATAAATATTATAACATTATTTAATTAAATTGAATTATTTATTTAATTAATTATTTATAACTTAATAATTTTTTTAATTATTATTTTTATATCAAATATTGATATATTTTTTTATGTAATGATTATTGGAAATTGGTTATTGGACCTAATTCCCAATCCTCATTTCAGAATATTTTTAATATTATTATAAGTTTATAAATTAATTTACTTTAAATTTATTCTATATATATAAATAATTAATAAATAAAAATTAAATAAATTTTGACAATTAATTTTTATTGGGGATTGGGGATTGGGGATTGGGGATTGGGGATTGGGGATTGGG
>Ga0256407_10012921_pt1 | contig 11252 bp, 6 predicted proteins | sample RumenRJG_04DNA_FD_193489 | JGI IMG/M metagenome (GOLD analysis project Ga0256407, IMG submission 193489) | Bovine rumen microbial communities from Lethbridge, Alberta, Canada - RJG_04 | ecosystem: Host-associated > Mammals > Digestive system > Stomach > Rumen | place: Canada: Alberta | collected... | reverse complement strand
AGACCGTGGACCGGGCACAGAACTGGCTCCACGTTTTTCGTATGTATGGAGAGGATGATTTAAGTTGTGGTTGTCGGAGTCTAACCACTCAAATAACTAAAAACCAAGAATATGGCCTTGGGATTCTTTAAAAAAATCTTTGGAAAGAAGGGCTCGTCAGGTCTTCCTAAAGAAGTAGAAGCATACATGGAACAGATTCAAAAGGATGTGTTCCCTGGTGGAGTGGAACAACAGGTGAGTGAACTAAAAGAAGCTGCAGATATTCTTGGGGTGCATCCTAAACAAATATATGGCACATTTTCATATGCATGCACACGTGCCTTTATAGGTAATTGCGATAAAGACACGTTAGTTACAGGAATTGCTCGTCATAAGGATGGATTATCAGATAATCAAATAGAATTGCTTGCAAAATACGTTTTTACAAAGCTAATTAAACAAAAGATGGGATTATCTGATAGTCATGCAATAGAAATGACACTTAATGGGGTGGGATTCCTATCTGACAACTATGGTGGTTTGAAATACGATGAGATTCCTGGAGGTTATGGGGAATTTGGAATATCAATAAACAATCCTGTTCCCGTTAATGGAATACCATCTAATGAGAAATATCTTAAAAGGCTTGTTACCTCAGACGGTATGGCCATTTCATGGAGGCGTCTTGGAAGTGGTGGCGCTGATAACATAGACCATCCAATTGATATATATAACATAACGGATGAGAATGGAAACAAAAGAGATACTATCTATATTTCTCCATACCATCCATGTACTTCAAATAAAGCACCTAAGGGCTATAAATTCAAGTAATTATGTCAAGAATTGAAGATGATTTGTTCGCAAAATTGAAATCTGGAGATTCAGTTTTTAAATATATTCCAGAAGATATAGGTGAAATCGTTTATTGCGATAGTACCAATCCAAAGGCTGCTGCTGACTCAAAAGAACAAACGAGAAAAAAAATAATTCTTTCGACAGTCATACCATTGACAATAGTTGTTTTTTGCTGGGTAGTATTTAATGAGTCTCCTATTTTCGATAGTATTGCCACAGGTATTATGTTTATAGTTGGATGGGTTTCAATACACAACTGTTTACATTTCAACGGTACAGATTATTTCGTAGGAACTGAGGGGGCTGTTATCGCCTCATTCGATGATTCAAGAGATAATATAGTCGATAAAACTATGATGTATTTTCGAGATTTTGAAGACATGCTGATTCATGAAACTAGAAAATACAGGAACAGGTCTTATGTCGGTACGGATTATCAGTTTATTGTGTATGGCCATGAGGTTAATAATCAGAAAAAAATAATTGCAAGCATTTCGGATTCATACAATCAGGAAGAACCGAAGGATTATTATACAGATAGGAAATACAGGTTTTGGAAGAAAATAGAAACATATTGGAGTTCTTACAAATTAGCCCAATTAAAGATTGCACTTAACAATGGAATGGCAATCGGTTTCAATTTGTATTTTGAAAAGAGTTTTAGTGACAACTATATTGTTTTTAAAGGAAAAGAACTATTCATTGGCAATAAAGTATATAATCAAGACAATGTAAAGGACATCAAATTTAAAAATGGAAACTTAATTATTGAAGATGTTAATCATTCATCAAAATTTTTTGGTTTAATAGAGAAAGGAGATAAAACTACTATTCCACTTCATTGTATAGGTAATCGCGAATTGTTCTTGACATTCTTCCAATTTTTTGCTTCAACACTGTAAGATATGATTAAAGCTATATTAAATAATCCATATAGAATTCTTGGTGTATATTCTAACTCACCAAAGAAGGAGCAGATTGCCAACAAAGGCAAGATGCAAGCTTTCTTACGTGTAAATAAATCCATGCCCTTCAAACTTGATTTGAAAGGGATCCTTCCAGAAATACAAAGGACACAAGAATTAGTAGACTTTGCTGATTCTGAATTAGCTTTGTCTACTGGTCAAATAAAGCATGCGCAATTTTGGTTTATCAACAAAACCCCGATTGATGGTATAGCATTTAATCATTTAATAGATGGTAACATAGAGTCTGCTATAGATTTTTGGAAGAAAAGCAAAAATCTTTCTTCTCTACAAAATCTGTTTGTTTGCTACCTGATTAAAGAGGACTATGGTGCAGCACTGAATATTGCGGTTTCACTATATAACCAGTATGCCAAAGAGTTCGTTTCTGAAATTGATGAGAAAGCGACTATTTCTGTTAACACATTGATTCAAACTGTTGTTGATACGATTTCAAACGATGGTATTGACCTGCTCCCTATATCGCAAAGTATTTCTGATAATACATGGCAAACAGTAATAGAAGCAAAGAAAATAGAACCTTTAATTTCTCAACTGAATTCCCATGTATTAGAAGCTAAAGCAGCCAAAGATCAAGGTGCATCAGCTCGCCTAATAGCTGGTAATAAACTGAAAATTGCAACAAAGCCACTTTTGGCGACTTTGCATAGGGTATTACCTCTGAGTGATACGCGCTACCAGATGATTGCAGATAAGATTGCACAAGAGGTATTACAATGTAGTATTGACTATTACAATGACACAGATGATATTGATTCACCAGCAAAAGCTTTACCTTTATGCGAATACGCTATGAGTATAGCTGTTGGTACAGCAGCAAAACAAAGATGCGAACAGAATCATGATGTAATTAAGGAAGCATATGACAATATGCCGCCTGCCGAGGTGGCAAATGAAGCAAAAGAAATAAATGAGATACTCTCATGGTACGCTAAACAGCGTAAAACGTCAAAGAATGGTCTAGAACTTCTAAAAAAGGTACAGAAGCCAATAACAACTATCAAAGAGAAGGTTGGTAAGAGAAATACTTATTATTTAGAAACATCATCTCTTATTGGTAATGCTGCGCTTAGTTATGTCATTGATGAAGTAAACGATGCACAAAAAGAAGATAAGCCAAACCCATTAGAAGGGCTATTTGGTTCATCTTCAGTATATAATATTTATAGTGATATATTAGGTGGTCAAGAGCGCCGCCGCCAAAGAGCATTACGAATTAAAGCCGCATTGCATGATGCATGGGAGACTATTGTTCATATTGATTTACTTGATAAGACTGATGACTTCAATAAGAATAGGTATCAGCCTAACAGAAAATCTCTTTACTCTATAATTAATAGTGTTAAAGGCTTCTCATACCCTGATAATAACTATATATTAACAGGTTGCGCACATGGGGTATCTGCATATAAAAAATTCTTCTGGTGCGATTCTGAGTTCTATGAAGAATGTACAAGTAAGAGAATGTTTCAGGGTTATTTACAACGTTTCCCCAATGGCATTCATTCTGAAGAAGCAAAACAAAAGATAGTCGAGTATGAAGAAAAAGAAAAGAAAGCATGGAGGTACATACTTATCGCAATAGCTATCGCTATAGTATTATTCATAATAATTATAGCCTCTAATGCGAAAGGTTCATCGTCTAACAACAACTCATCTCCATCATATAGTACTGGCTTTTCAAACAGCGACTTTTCAAACAGCGACTTTTCAAACAGCGACTTTTCAAACAGCGACTTTTCAAACAGCGACTTTAGTTCTAATAACTCAGACTATATTGATGACGAAGATGATGTGGACGAAGATGATGTGGACGAAGATGATGTGGACGAAGATGATGTGGACGAAGATGATGACTTCGATAATGATGACTTTTAAAAATATAAAGATATGAAAAAATACCTATTACTATTAGTTATGACAGTAACGGCCTGCAGTTCGTTTGGGCAATCAGTTGCTGAGGATGACGTAAATCTACTAAAAAAGGAGATTTCTGTGCTTAAACAACAAATTGGAAATCAGAGATCGAATTATGTTATCCAACAAAAGATAATTAATTCTTTGCAATCGGAATTGAGTAAATCAAATAAAGAAGTTGATAGCCTACAATCAAAAGTTGATGGCTTAACGAACGCTCTTTCTTCTACAGAAATGAAGCTGGGTTCAGACATATCAAAGATGAATCAAACAGTTGAAGATAATACTGCCAACATTAAAGAATCGATAAGTTCAAAGTCACTTATTGGAATCTTTGCTATGCTGGCATTAGCTATTTTGACGGGAATAGGATTACATACACTTAGAAAGAAAGTGTCAGATAGCGATGTTGCAATAGATACCGTAAGGATTGCTCAAAAAAAGTTAGAAGAAGAGTCTGTAAAATTGGATAACCAACTAATCAGTGTCTTGAATAACCAAATTAATGTCCAGCCAGTTCAAGCACCGCAAGTTGCACCAGACCATTCGTTAGTATTAAAAGTTGCCGATGAAATAACTCGCATAGAACTAAATTTGTCTCGTATGGATCCTTCTGTTAAGGGTTTAAAACAGTTAGCCAAAGGAGTTGAACGTATTAAGAACAACTACCTTTCTAAAGGGTATGAAATAGCGGATATGCTTAATAAACCTTATAATGAGGGAATGAGAATTAATGCAGATTTTGTGCTTGATGAAAACTTAGAACCTGGCACTCGGATTATTACATCAATAACGAAACCGCAGGTTATATACAACGGTGAACTTATACAAAAAGCGATTGTTACTGTAACTCAAAACATTTAATGTATATGCGCAACAAGATTGACTACGGAATATATCTGGGTCTGGGACATGCTTGCGTGTGCCGGATGGAAAAAGGTGTGCCTGTAATCAAGAAAATCGACGTTACGGACGATTCGATGCCTTGTTGCGTGTTTTTTAATCGCAGGGGTGGAATTGTAGTTGGTGCCAGCGCTTACCGCTCTTTGAAAAGCGATAAGATATATGCCACAAAATCATGGCACGCTACCGGTACGAACGCTTTTGTAGAATTCCAAAGGACAATGGGTTCCGATAAGGTCTACCATAGTAAAAATATGGAAGATAAAGGCCTGAAAGCCGACTACACATCGGAGGAACTGTCTGCGGAAGTACTTAAAGCTCTTAAGTCATACATTACGGATGAGTCATTCCGCTCAGTTGTAATCACTGTCCCTGCAAAATTCAGCGTCAGCCAAATAAATGCCACCAAGGATGCAGCCAAGCTTGCAGGCTTTGATCATTGTGAACTTCTACAGGAACCTATTGCTGCTTCCTTGGCCTATGGTATATCTTCCATCCAGAATAATGGTTATTGGATGGTTTTTGACTTCGATGATTGCACATTCAACGTTGCCCTCATAAAGGCACAGAATGGCTCAATTCAAGTTGTTGATACTAATGGGGACAACTATCTTGGAGGAAATGATTTAGATTATGCTATTGTTGACGAAATCATAATGCCATATTTAAAGGAGTGTTATGGTGTTAAGTCTATTTTGGCAGATGCGGGCCGTTATGGGATTCTTCGTGATGCGATGAAATCTTACGCAGAGGATCTAAGAAATAAACTCTCTTTCCTAGAAAGGGAAGATGTCATTTCAAACCTTGGAGAGCTTGGTGAGGATGAAGATGGTGAAGAAATAGAACTTGACTTTACTGTTACCCAAGAACAGGCATTCGACGTTATGCGTCCTTTTTTTCAGAAGGCTGTTGATATGAGTAAGGCTCTTCTTGAAAGAAATAGCTTAAAAGGCGAACATCTAGATAAGCTGATTTTGGCCGGAGGACCGACACGCTCTTCTATAATCCGCGATATGCTTTCCAAACAAGTCAGTCATAATATTGATTTCAGTGTTGATCCGACAACTTGTAAAGCTATTGGAGCTGCACTATATGCATCAACAATTGATTCCAAGATCAAGAATAACGAAATTAATCGCGGTATTATTCGTCTTAATGTTGGCTATGAATCAGCTTCGGTAGAAACAACAGAATGGGTGAGCATCCAATTGGATAAGGCCGCAACTGGTGCGAACTGTCCTGATAAGGTATTTGTAGAACTTATAAGTAGTGACAAGACTTGGTCAAGTAGCAAAACAGAGATTGATGCAGATGGTAATGTCGTTGAAGTTCATCTGCAGGAAAGAATGACCAATTTGTTTTCTATCTTGACTTTTGATGAACAAGGTACTTTATTAGAATGTATCCCCAATGATATTTCCATTATTCAGACTTCAGAATCATCAAGAGCACCATTATCCTATTATATTGGTATCGAGTTATGGGACGAAGAAAAGAAAAAACTCGTATTCCAACCAATTGAGGGCTTAGAAAAGAATAAGCCGCTTCCTGTAACGGGATCCATAAATGGATTAAAGACTACATCTCAACTACGGCCTGGAGATGCAATTGACAGGATTGTAATTCCCATTTATCAAGCAGACGAAGTATGTGAAGGCATTTCTTCGAAACTATATGAACATGTCGCAGATGTTGTTATTGACGGCAACGATGTAAATCAATTGGTGCCATTAAATTCTACATGGAATTTGACAATAAAAGTAGATGCTTCCGAAATGATGACATTTGAGGCATATTTCCCATCATTTGATTTGTCAATATCGAAGACCATAGATACAAGTAAGAAACTGTCTTTGGAGGATGCAAGGAGAGCCATTGTAGATTATTTTGCAGAAGCAGAAAGAAACATCGCACGTTTAGAAAGATTCTTTATAAGTTCTTCCGATTTATATGCGAGGCTTCTGGAGGTTAAGTCAGAGTATGCTGACAGGAAAGAAGTTAAAATGGTTCTCCAACACCTAAAAGAGGTAATGCGTGAAATAGAGAAACGAGATAATGAAAATGAGCACGTAAATAGGAAACAAATAAGCAAATCGAGTCTTCCTTATTATTTATGCACAGATAAATTCAATGACATATATCTGAGGGTAGAGACAGTGCCAATCAACGGTCTGGAGAAAGGAGTGTCATTACCTGCATCTGGAAAATTAACTCCATTGAAGTTTGAAGTGGAAGTTGGACCAAACGACGAAGAAATTGCTAAGATACCACTTTTTAAGGTAGATTCATTATATGTGGGGCAATACGCTTTTTTATGCGAAAAGGTTGCAGATATATTAATCATAGGAGAATGCCTTGATTTTGTTATTCCAAAAGAGGCTACCATTGGGATAACAATATTCGTTAATCCTGCTGAGGAGATAACTGTTAAAGGTTTTGTTCCTGAACTAGGACGCTCGTTTAATCCAATAGTTATTTACAATCAAGAGAAGCCAGATAGTGAATACCATGGGAAGATAAAATACGAAATCCGATATGGATATGACAAATTAAATAAGATGCTTAAAGATGGTATGGATGTAGAGCTTTTATATTCAGAATTAAAATCTGTTGATTGTGATTTTGAGAATATACCTACTTCTGAAAAGGAACATACAATAATAAAAATTAAAGCAGTACTTCGAAAGATTGACAAGTTAGACAACGAAACTATACTTGAACGCAGAAAAAACAACTTGATAAAAGGAATTGCAACAGCTAGGTCGTTAAGAGAACAGTTGTACAAGAAAGTCTCACAAATATCATTGTTGACAATAGAACGTGATGCTAAGGAAGCTTTAGGGAAAGATGACCCTAAACTCATAAGGAAGGTTCTTTCCCAAATAGAAGGATACATTTTCACACAAAAGGATAGAATAAAAAAGGATGAAGCATTGAAAAATGATTCTGTTTTGTTGGATGTTAGTCTTGTGGAAAATTATGAGTTGCGTAAGGCCTACGCAAGCATAAGTATTGATAAGGATTCTGATTATGACAAACTAAATATCCAGATTTGTCGGAAGGAATCAAGAATCAATCCCGGGGGATGGACTAGTGAATTGAAAGAAATAAATAAAACGGGTGGTATATTAGAACTTGAGATTGCATCTACTTATTGGAACGAATATGAAATAATTGCATATACTTCTTCTGGATCTCAAATCTCTGTATATCCTTCCACCATCATAATAGATAAAATTAATTATTTAAATAATTACAGCTATGGCAAGAATCAAAATTGACTATGGAATTGACCTTGGAACTACCAACTCTGCTATATGCAGAATGGAGAAAGGTCAGCCAGTGATTAAAAAAATTGAGGTTACCGATGACACAATGCCATCATGTGTATTCTTTAATCGTCGGGGTGGTATTGTCGTTGGTGCCAGTGCTTATCGTTCTATGAAGAGCGATAAGAAAAGCGCCACAAAATCGTGGAAAATTGAAGGCTCAAACACATACGTGGAGTTTAAAAGAACTATGGGCACAGATAAGGTCTACCATAGTAAAAATATGGAAGACAAGGGCCTTAAAGCTGACTACACTTCGGAGGAGCTTTCTGCAGAAGTACTTAAGGCACTTAAGTCATTTATTACGGATGAGACATTCCGTTCAGTTGTTATTACGGTTCCTGCAAAATTCACAGTTAACCAAAAAACAGCTACAAAGCAAGCTGCCAAACTCGCAGGATTCGATCACTGCGAACTTCTACAGGAACCTATTGCTGCGTCTATGGCTTATGGTTTGTCCTCCAATCAAAAGAATGGATATTGGATGGTGTTCGACTTTGGTGGTGGCACCTTTGATGCTGCTTTGCTGAAAGTCGAAGATGGCATCATGCAGGTTTTTGACACTGAAGGTGATAATTACCTTGGTGGTAAAAATCTGGATTATGCAATTGTCGACGAAATAATCATCCCATATCTAAAGGAGAACTACGCCGTTGACTCCATTTTGGCAGATGAGAAGAGAAAAGAAGTACTTCGCGATGCCATGAAAACGTATGCAGAGGACTTGAAGAACAAATTGTCGTTCCAAGAAAAAGAAGATATTATTTCAAATCTTGGTGAACTTGGTGAAGATGAGGAAGGAGAGGAGATCGAACTGGATCTTTCTGTAACTCAAGACCAAGCGTTTGAAGCTATGAGACCTCATTTCCAAAAAGCTGTTGATATTTGTAAGACTCTTCTTGACAGAAATAGCATGAGGGGTAGCCAGCTTGATAAGATTATTTTGGTTGGCGGACCTACACATTCTCCATTGATTCGTCAGATGCTGCGAGAACAGATTACGGAGAACGTTGACACAAGTATAGATCCTATGACGGCTGTCGCTTCTGGTGCAGCACTCTTTGCATCGACATTGGATGCGGATGTCAAGAGCGAAGATGTTGAAGTTGGTACCATCCGATTAAATGTTGGTTATGAATCAACATCTGTAGAAACGACAGAATGGGTGAGTGTACAATTAGATAAGGCAGCTACAGGGCCAAATTGTCCCAATAAAGTGTTTGTTGAACTTGTTAGTAGCGACAAGTCCTGGTCAAGTGGTAAAACAGAGATTGATACAAACGGAAATGTCGTAGAAGCCCACTTGCAAGAAGGCAAAGCAAACTCATTCTCAATTATGACATACGATGAGCAAGGTACTGCACTGGATTGTTTCCCAAATGAAATAACCATAATCCAGGGGTCGAAAGTTGGAGCTGCTCCATTGCCATACTTTATTGGTATAGAGATTTGGGATGAAGAAAAGAAAAAACTTGTCTTCCAACCTATTGAAGGCTTGGAGAAGAACAAACCATTGCCAGCGACTGGTGCAATTAATGGATTAAAGACTTCTTCTCAATTAAGACCAGGCAACAGCAATGACATATTAATAATACCAGTCTATCAAGCTGATGATATTGTGGTAGGCACTTCTTCAAAGCTCTATGAATATGAAGCAAATGTTGTTGTCGATGGATCTGAAGTATCTCAACTAATACCAGAAGGTACAAGTGTTGATGTTATACTTAAAGCAGACACATCGGAAATGATGGTAATGGAAGTTTATTTCCCGTCAATAGATCTTACTGTGTCTAAAGAACTAAAAACCGATAAGAAACATTCACTTGAAGAGGCGAAGAAGACAATTGCCGACAACTTCTCTGAAGCAGAAAGAAATATTGCGAAACTTGAAAAAGCTGGGATTGATGCATCTGATTTACGCTCAAAACTCCAAGAAGTGAGAACTGAGGATTCCAATAATACTGAAACAAAGATGGTCCTCCAGCATCAGAAAGAAGTAATGCGTGAGATAGAAAAACGTGATTCTGAATCAGAATTTGATCGTATTGAGAAAGAGTTGAAGCGCGTGTTCAAGATGACTGAAGAAGACCAAAAGAAATACGGTAGCTTCCAAACTGGTCAGATTCTTGATCAGCTTCGAGGTATAGTTGACGAAGCTATTGCAAAACGTGACGTCAAAATGGCTAAAGGTGCACTAGACCAAGTACAGGCCCTTGACTATAAGCTTGCGTTAGTAGAATACTTCGTTGCATGGATTATGGGATGGAACAAGCGCTTCGATACGATTTCATGGAAAGACAAGACTCGAGCAAGACAGTTAATCAATAGTGCAATCGGAATTATCAACGACTCTCCCACAGCAGACAAATTGGAGCCATATGTGGATCAGCTCATTGATTTACTGCCGCCTACAGATGTACCCAAAAATGCCCAAGGTCGTTTAAAGAAGTAATACTATGTTATTTGAAAAGAAACAAAAAATAGACAAATACACTGTAACGTTTCCGCATAAGCAAGGTTCTTATGCGGAAACCTACCGTGTGAAAGATGATGATGGAAAAGTCCTTTTCTTAAAGCTCATTAGTTTTGCTCAGTTAAATGCTTCTCAATATAGTCCCGATGGGAAAATAATTGAGGTCGAGGTGGCGAAATCATTATCTCACAATAATCTTTGCGGCTTTGTAGATACAGGAACTTTAATTCATGGTGGTCAGCAATATGCATATATCGTCACAGAATTTATCAGCGGTGAAACTGTGGCAGAAAAAATGGGTCGAGAGGAAACATTGATCGTCACAGAATTTATCAGCGGTGAAACTGTGGCAGAAAAAATGGGTCGAGAGGAAACATTGACTGTATATGAAGCAAAACAGATTGCGAAGAGTGTGTTAAATGCATTATCGTTTGTGCATTCTCTTCAGCGTCCAATCATTCATAATGAAGTTACTTTGCAAAACACATTGATTGATCTCTCAGGAGAATTAAAGGATGCAAAGCTAATCGACTTCGGTCATGCAAGATTCTTGGACTTGCCTCCGTCAAAGGATGATTTAGGCAACATCAATCCTTTCTATTTAGCTCCTGAGCGCTTCAATGGTGTATGCTCTGTGCAATCTGATTTGTATTCTGTAGGTGTCATGATTTACCAGATGATTTTTGGTATGCTACCATGGTTTATTGATTTATCACAATATAAGCCAGCAGACAGGGTTAGAGCAATACTAGCAAGGAAATGTTCTCCTCTGCAGATTCCCTCAATGAATGTTTTTGAGCTGGATGA
>Ga0256407_10012920_pt1 | contig 11253 bp, 13 predicted proteins | sample RumenRJG_04DNA_FD_193489 | JGI IMG/M metagenome (GOLD analysis project Ga0256407, IMG submission 193489) | Bovine rumen microbial communities from Lethbridge, Alberta, Canada - RJG_04 | ecosystem: Host-associated > Mammals > Digestive system > Stomach > Rumen | place: Canada: Alberta... | reverse complement strand
AAATTAAAATTCGGCAAAAACGAAAACGTGGTCATAACAGTTTCCGGACGAGGCGACAAAGACATGAACACATACGCTGATTATTTCAAATTGTAATTTTTTTCAGAAAAAAAAGTCCGTAAGAAACTTCTCATTTTCTTACGGACTTTTTTTTTATTCCTTACTTCAATAATAACCATTTCTTACGTTCTGCCAATAAATCTATAATTACATTAGCATCTAAAAAAACTTTTTTCATTTGTATTTTTCGGTTAAATATTCGTATTTCATTTCTTCCAATTCTTCATCAGTTATATTAACATCAAACCCCATACGCATTTGTTTGATTCTCTGAGAAACAGGCAAATCCTTTACACCATACCGCTTGATATATTCTCGTATAACCATTTTTCTTACGAAAACCGCGATTTCTCTAAGTGAATTTTCAGTAAGATTGTTCAAATCTTCCGATATGGAATTTTTTAAATTCAATTCAGTTGCTGTCATAATCAATCATTTTTATTTTTTTCCAACTCTGCGCAAATATAACCAATCTTTTTTAAACAAGCAAGTTAATCTTCTCCATAAAAACTGTCCAAAAACTCCTGCGACTCCATAACAGGAATTTTTGACTCCATAAAATCTTTCTTGTTGCGGGTGATGATGACATCGCAACCCTCGCTGACGGCAGAAAAATACTGCATAGCATCCTCAAAATCTTTAAACGGAGATTTCAGAGCGGATTTCGCAACATTGACATCAACAGAAATCGGGAAACACAATGAAATAAAATTACCCAATTTAGTAATTATCAAATCACGTGCTAATTTTTCCCTCAACATATAATAGTTGATTGTTGCCAAAGACAATGTCGAACAAAATGTTAAAATTTTATTCTCATTTGCCAACGACATTATTTCTGAGGCGGGTACAACCCAAGGCGACCTGTTGGTAAGCAAGTCTATGCCGATATTTGTATCCAAGAATATTTTTTTCATTTGTATTTTTCTTTGATGTATTCCCATATTTTTTCATCAACCTCTTCGTCTGTATCGTGATTTTCCGGTCCTGTCAAAAACATAGCCGCTATTTCATCCGAAATTCTGCGACCGCCATACTTCGGATTTCGGGGCGGTAGACCTTTGTCAGGCTTGAGAGACACATTTTCCTGAGGAGAAACAGGAGGAACCGTAATAAACGAATCCAATAAAAATAATAACCCATAAAGTTGTTCAGGCGATAAAATTGCTATCCGCTTGTCTATTTTCTTCCTTATTTCTAATGTTGCTGCATTCATAATCAATCATTTTTATTTTTTTTCCAACTCTGCGCAAATATAACCAATCTTTTTCAAACAACAAAAAAAGTCCGCAGTTTTCACTACGGACTTTTTTAATATTGTTTGTGTTTAAAAACTTTGCCTAAAATTATTTAGAGAAAGTGAATGCAGTTACATCCAAAGGAAGTTTGTCACTATTTTTGATAATAACACCATCAATAGCAGCTGTACCATCAGCATTAGGAGTTACGGTAAATTTAGCTATACATGCGTCATCAGGACCATCGGTAATAATAGTACCTTTTAATACATAAGAAGCATCTTCTATTGATTTACCATCACCATCAAAGAGTGCAGTTTTACCAGCGTTGTCACCAATCGTTGCATCTTTAGCTTTAGATGCTCTCTTAATACCTATTACTTGACGATTTTTATCACCTGCTTTTCCATCAGACTCTGCGATAACATCAATTTTTGAAGCATTATCCTTAGCTTGTGACTGCGTATAAATCGTATTATCAGCCAAAGAAAGATATGAACCTGTTGAAGAAGAAGCGGAACCAATAGTTACTTTAAGAGTTTCGCCTATTGCAGCAGAAGTTTTAGGACTTTTTACACCAGCTTTGATTCTGAATTTCAAAATCTGAACCGGAATTTCAGTTGAAGTAACGGTCATAGTATACCTTTTTACTTTCTTACCGTTTTCATCGACTTCTTTTTCCTTTGTTGTTGCGTCTTTTTCACCAAGCGTTGCAACTACATTGTCATTAACATCAATAACTTCAAACTCTTTAAGTTTTTTATCAGACGTAATTACACCTTCAATTTTAATTTTGCCAGTAGCTTGTGCATAAGCTTTCAAACCGTCAAAATTAACCAACTCAGCGAGTTCAGCATCTTCTTGTGCAATTTTTTCTTCATCGTTTTCATCGTCTTCACCGCAAGATGTGAATGTTGAGGTCATAAGACCCATTGCGAGCAAAAATGCCGCTGTTTTGAATACTTTCTTCATTTTTTTAAAACGTTTTTTAAGTTTAAAACTTTGTTAATAAATTAATTTTAGTGAAAAGCTGCTATACGCGCAACTCATGTATCACGCAGCAAACTTACACATAAAAAACGAATGATTGTTTAATTTATTGTTAAAAAAATAAGAAAATTTGCATTTTTTTTTTAACTCCTTGAAAATTAAAGAAAAAAAATCACTTCAAATTTCTTATTATAGCATCTATGTATTTATCAGAAACATTTGAAATTTCTTTCTTATCATATATAGTTATAAGATTTACACAAGTATCATTGACTTCGACAACAACATTAAGAGTTATAACTCTCAGCTTTTAATTCACTAATCAATCCGTCAAGGGAAGTAAGATTCTTTCCCGCGAACTTTCCCTCTTTCACTTGTTGAAAACCGAGTTCGATGCTTTCTTTTATCATTTTCTTCTCAAGCTCAACTTCAACATCATTAACAATAAGTTTGTCAATTGTAACACCTCTTATTGCACCCAAAATTTCTTTCAAACTTGCAACAAGGCTTACATCTTCAATGTTCAAAATCATCTGTGTCATAATTCCGTTTTTTTTATTGACAAAAATATACAAAATTCTCAAGTTTCGCAAGTGAATTACTTTATATCCACAGAATTAAAACAAAGTTTTAATCACTTGCGAAACTTGAATAAAAATTTTTATCCTCTCAAATTTTTTATCAATGTTTCAACCGCCTCGTCAATTGATTTTGAAGTGCTCAAAAGTTTTATAAACGCACTGCCGACAATACATCCTCTTGAATGGTCTGCCGCCGCTCTGAAAGTTTCCTTATTGGAAACACCAAAGCCTACAAGCGTAGGATTTTTCAAGTTCATGCTCTCTATATGGCTGAAATACTGCTGTTTAGCCTCGCTAAAAGATTGCTGTGCACCTGTCGTAGAAGCCGACGATACCATATAAATAAAGCCACGACTCATATCGTCAATAGCACGGATTCTTTCATCAGAGGTTTCAGGGGTAATAAGTTGAATGTAATCCAACGAATTTTCTTCCACAAACCTCTTATAATCAGATAGATAAACCTCTGAAGGAAGGTCGGGAATAATTAAACCATCCACTCCTACTTCCGCACATTTTTTGCAATAATCCGAAAAACCAAACTGCATTGCCGTATTAATGTAACTCATCATAATAAGCGGAATATCAGTAACTTGACGAATGTTTTCCAACTGTGAAAACAATACCTTCTGACTCATTCCGTTGTTTAAGGCTTTTTGACCGCTCGCCTGAATTACAGGACCGTCAGCCATCGGGTCTGAAAACGGTACGCCTATTTCAATCATGTCAATACCATGGTCTGAAAGCGATTTAATAATTTTTACAGTGTCATCAAGGTTCGGAAAACCGGCTGTAAAATAAACTGACAAAATGTCTTTTTTCCCTGATTGGAAAAGTTTTTCTATTCTATTCATTATTGTAAAATTTTAATTGCTTTTTGTAATTTTTCAATATCTTTTAACGTCGGTGAAATTTCAAAACGGCTATTCAAATCTACACCGACTAAATTTTTGATTTTCAATGTTTTAATTTCGTCTAAAACGTCCAAATCTATTCCACCGCTAAGCAGAAAAGGTTTTTGGATTTTCTCTTCATTCAAAATACTCCAGTCAAATTTTCTGCCCGAACCGCCAAAACCTGAAGTTTTGGTATCAAAAAGCAGATAATCAACACTTTGGTAATATTTTTGTGCAGCATACAAATCCTCTTTTGAAGAAACTCCGAATGCTTTGATAACAGGAATTTTTTCACGAATTTTTTCGCAAAAATCCGGTGTTTCATTGCCGTGAAGTTGAACGAAATCAAGGTTAAATTCCTTAATAATTTTCAAAATTTTATCTTCGGATTCATTAACAAAAACTCCGACTTTTTGAGAGCCGAAAGTTTTTTGTTTCAACTGATTATCAACATTTTGCGGAACAAAACGCGGCGATTTCTCATAAAAAATCAATCCGAGAAAATCAGGTTTCAAAGCTGCAACCTCCAAGAAATTGTCCCTCAAACCGCAAATTTTAATTTTCATCTTATAAAAGTTTTAAAACGCTGTCAATGAAACTTTTAAGAGCTAAACCCGGATTTTCCTCTTTCATAAAATTTTCGCCCATAAGAAAACCGTTAAAACCGAGTTTTTTTAATTCAGCCACCGTTTCTGGCTTGGAAATTCCTGATTCTGAAATCTTTACAGCATTTTCAGGCAGATTTTTAACAATGGCTTTTGAAATTTCAACATCGGTTTTAAAAATTTTCAAATTTCTATTGTTAACGCCCAAAACATCTACATAACTTTCATCATAATAGGAAAGCTCGTCCTCTGAATGAATTTCCAAAAGAGTGTTGAGTCCGAGTTCCTTTGCCTCCAACGCAAGTTCCTGACACTGAGATTTTTCCAAACAAGCGGCTATCAACAAAATGGCGTCGGCACCAGAGGCTTTTGCCAAATAGAGTTGATAAGGATTTATTAAAAACTCCTTGAAAAGTAGCGGTGTTTTTTCAAGATTTTTTCTGGCCTGAACAACGTCATGAAAACTGCCGCCAAAAAATTTATTATCCGCCAAACATGACACCGCAGAGCATCCGTATTTTTCATAAAGCGGCACAACCTCCTTTGGCTCAATGCCTTGATGAATATCACCTTTAGAAGGTGATTTGCGTTTAAACTCCGAAATAATACCCGTTGAAGAGTTTTTTAAGGAGTTTTTCAGCGAAAAAGTCTCACGAGAAAAAAACGGTTCGTCTTTCAACTCAGAAACAGGAATTTGTTTCATCAATTCGCTGATTTCCAACCTTTTGTTTGCTACAATTTCGTCTAATACAGTTGACATTTTCTTATACTTTTTTCAACTAAAAAAGGTCTGCCGTGAGTTCGACAGACCTTTCTTTTTTTTTTAAATTAATTCACAAATAAAAAATATGAAAAGTGACAAGCCTCACGATTTTTTAAAATTCCGCAAGCGCCACCACCAATAATTATATGTAGAAAAATTCATCATTTTTTATTATCTAATTTTTCTTTTCACATCGCAAAGTAAGGAAATATTTTTCAAAGAAAAAAAAAATTCTAAAGTTTTTTTTCTTTTTTTTTATCAGAGCTTTTTTACAGCAATTTTTTTGGATAAAAAGTAATTTTTATTTACTTTTGCAACCAGTAGTTTTCATAGAAAAAAAACAAAATGATAAGCATATTACCGAAAATAAAATTATTTATTGCTCACGTTAGAAAATACAAATACCATTGGGTAACAGCATTTTTTGTGATATGGGTTTTATTTTTCGACCAAAACAATTTGTGCAGGTCGATTTCGGACATTGTGGAGTCGCACCGCTTGGAAAAAGAGAAAAAATTTTATCTTGAAAAGATAGATCGTTATTCGATAATGCTCAACGAATTGAAAACCAGCGACGAAAACCTCGTGAAATTTGCCCGTGAGCAATATTATATGAAAGCCGAAGACGAAGACGTTTTCGTAATAGAAGAAGAATAAAATTATGAATGAAAATTTCAAAGAAGCAATCAGCCTTTCTCAATTAACGGGTCTTATACGCCGCACAATTGAGGAAAATATTTCGCGTTTTTATCTTGTAATAGCTGAAATTCAGTCGATTACAATCAACAGAAGTGGGCATGCTTATTTGGAATTAATAGAAAAATCTCCGCTGGACAACAATCAAATACTCTCGCAAATAAGGGCAACTATTTGGGCGAATAAATTCCGAATGATAAAACCGTATTTTGAAAGCGTTACGGGCTCCAGCCTAAAGCAAGGTCTGAAAATAATGGTAAAAGCACAAGTCAGTTTTCATGAACTTTACGGTTTAAGTCTCAACATTTCGGATATTTTGCCGGAATATACGGTCGGAGAGCTTGCGATGCAGAGAAAAATTACCATCGAAAAACTCAAAAATGACGGAGTGTTTGACATGAACCGCGAAAAAGATTTGCCGCTGCTGATAAAACGCATTGCCGTTATATCTTCTTCAGGAGCAGCAGGTTACGGTGATTTTTGCAATCAGTTGAATAGTAATCCAAGAGGTTATAAATTTTACACCCGCCTTTTTGAAGCTTCAATGCAGGGAAATACTGCCGAAGAATCAATCATCAAAAGTTTAGAAGATATTTATAATTCTCCGGAAGATTTTGATTGCGTTGTGATAATAAGAGGCGGGGGCAGCAAAACGGATTTAAATTGTTTTGATTCTTACATTCTTTGTCAAAATATATGTCAGTTTCCTCTGCCGATTATAACGGGAATCGGACACGAAAGGGACGAATCGGTTGCGGATTTGGTGGCTCATACGCATCTAAAAACCCCGACAGCCGTTGCTCAATTCTTGATAGACAGAACTTTATGGTGCGAAACCTCGTTAAACGAAACCGTTTCAAGTATAAAAAGACGTTTAACAGAATTATTGAATTATAATCAGCGCAAAACGGACGAATTACGTTACAGATTTATAACCAATCTGAAAAACTTTTGTCCGCTAAGGCTCAGCAAATTGGAAACCGTTAAAAACAACATCAAAAATAATTTCAAAATCAATTTTGAACGTCGTAGAATGAATGATAAAATGCGTATTCAACGCATCGGAGAGCGCATACAAAGTGTCATAACCGAACAAAAGCACGTTTTAACGCAAATCGAAACCAAAATTGAAATGAATTCTCCAAAACATATCCTCAAAAAAGGTTATGCTGTTATGAAAAATTCTTCAGGAGAAATTATCACGGGCGTAAAATCGGTTTCAAAAGGTGATGAAATAACGACCATTTTTTATGACGGACAAATCAAATCAAAAGTTGAAAATATTATAAACGAATAAAAAAAACCGAACTTAAAAATTTTTTTTCAAGTCCGGTTCTTTCCTAAAACATATTTTTTTGTCTTAATACTATCTATGCAACGTATATCCCGGATATTCTTTCAAACCCTCTTCCAAGCATTTCAATGCTTTGGTTAAATCGTCGGTGTTAATTACGTATGCAAGACGTACTTCATCGCGACCGAGACCCGGAGTTGCATAAAAACCTGCTGCAGGAGCCATCATAACTGTCTGATTTTCATAACGGAATGTTTCCAACATCCAACGGCAGAAAATTTCAGAATCGTCAATCGGCAGTTTTGCCATCGTGTAAAAACTACCCTTTGGCATAGGCGAGAGAACCCCCGGAATTTTATTAAGACCGTTAATCAAACAATTTCTGCGCTTAACGTATTCAGCCCTAACCTCCTGAAAATATTCTTGCGGAGTATCAAGCGATGCCATACCGATTAACTGTCCGAAATACGGCGGCGACAATCTTGCTTGAGCAAATTTCATAATCGTATTCAAAACGTCTTGATTTTTGGTGACAACAAAACCAACACGAATACCACATTCGCTGTAACGCTTTGAAGTTGAATCAATTAAAATTGCATGATTTTCCAAGCCCTTAATCTGCATTATCGAAATATGACGCGTTCCGTCATAACAAAAATCGCGATAAACCTCGTCAGAAATTACGTACAAATCATATTTCAAAGCCAAATCCCTGATTTGCAACAATTCCTGCATACTATAAAGATAGCCTGTGGGATTGTTAGGATTAGAAATCATAATTGCACGGGTCTGCGGTGTTATCTTTTTTTCAAATTCGCTAATCGGGGGCAATGCAAAACCGTTCTCAAAACTTGAAGGAACGGGGACTACTTTTACGCCCGCCATAGTTGCAAACGAGTTGTAATTTGTATAAAAAGGTTCGGGGACAATCATTTCGTCGCCGGGGTCTAAACAGCTCATTAACACATAAATAAGACCTTCCGAGCCACCGAAAGTAACCATTATTTGGTCGTAATTGACCTCAATACCTATGCTTTCGTAATATTTTGAAAGCGCACGCCTGTAACTTTCCAAACCTGCCGAATGACAATACTCGACAACTTTTCCGTCATATTTTTTAAGGACTGCAAGACCTACTTCAGGCGTATGAATGTCAGGTTGTCCGATATTAAGATGATAAACTTTCACCCCGCTTTTTTTAGCTTGTTCAGCATAAGGAACAAGTTTACGAATCGGGGAGGCAGGCATAATTTTGCCCGTCTTTGATATTTTAGGCATATTTTTTTAATTCTGTTTAACTATGATATTTCCCTTTATCGACAACACGACAGGGGAATTTGATGCATTACTATGAACGGTAATTGTTTTTGAAAAACTACCGATTCTACTGGAGTCGTATCTTACTTTTATAGACCCTCTTGATTTTGACGGCACAGGCTCATGTGTCCACTCAGGAGTTGTGCAACCGCATGAAGTCGAAACGTTGGTAATAACCAAATCCGCTTTGCCGGTATTAACAAACTCGAAAACGTATGACACGTCAGAACCGCTTTCCATAGTTCCGAAATTGTGGTCGGTATATTTGAATGTCATTTCAACGCCGTCTACAAGTGAAGCTTCGAGTTGTGCGATAGAATCAGCCGCAGCCTTAGCCTCGGCCTTGAGTTCTTTTTTCGATTTTTTCTGAGCGGCACATTCCGTCGGAATCATCGCCGCGACTAAAATTGCGGCTACCGCCAATAACAAAAACTTTTTCATAATCTTAAAAACTTTAAATTTTATTTTTAGTAGTAACTACGAATTTTTTTCATGCTTTCCGCAGTTATTTTTTTCTCTTAATCCAACGTATGAATTACGAGGCCGCTACGAAGTTTGGGTTCAAACCAAGTTGTCTTCGGTGGCATAATGTTTCCCGTATCGGCAATGTTCAAAAGTTGCTCCATGCTAACGGGGTAAAGTGCAAAGGCACATTTCATTTCGCCAGAATCAACACGTTTTTTCAATTCGTTAAGACCGCGAATTCCGCCTACAAAATCTATACGTTTTGAAGTTCTTAAATCCTTTATATCGAGCAGAGGTTCAAGCACTTGCTTTGTCAAAACGGTAACATCAAGACTTCCGATCGGGTCGGAATCATCAAAAGTGCCTTCTCTTGCCGAGAGTTTAAACCACTCTCCGCCGAGATACATACTAAACTCGTGAAGTTTTTGCGGAGAATAAACTTCTTTTCCTTTGTTGGTGATTTCAAACGATTTTGAAAGTTTTTCTAAGAAATCTTTTTCCGAAAGACCGTTCAAATCTTTTACGACACGGTTGTAGTCCATGATTTTCAACTGGTTATCGGGGAAAATCACGGCCAAAAAATAATTGTATTCTTCTTCTCCCGTGTGATTTTTGTTTTGAGATTTTCTCTCAATACCGACCCTTGCAGCGGCTGCCGTGCGGTGATGACCGTCAGCGACATAAAGTGCAGGAACTTTTTCCGCAAAAAGCTTTTCGATTTTTTGATTAGTTTGATTGTCGTCAATAACCCAAAATTTATGTCCGAAACCGTCGTTAGAGATAAAATCGTATTCCGGTTTTTGATTTTCAACGATATTTTTAACAATTGCATCTATCTCAGGTACAGCACGATACGAAAGAAATACGGGTTCGGCATTAGCATTAATTTCTCTGATGTGAACCATACGGTCGTCCTCTTTGTCGGGGCGTGTGAGTTCGTGCTTTTTGATAATTTCGTTTTGATAATCTTCGCAAAAAGCAGCACCTGCAATTCCGTATTGAGTTCTGCCGTTCATCGTCTGAGCATAAATGTAAAACTTTGGATCAGAATCTTTTACGAGATATTTTTCATCCTGAAACTTTTTAAAATTTTCGATTGACTTGTTGTAAACAACCTCAGAATGAGGGTCAATGTTTTCGTCCAAATCAATTTCCGCCCTTGTAACGTGCAAAAACGAGTAGGGATTACCCTCAGCCATTTTAGCCGCCTCTTTCGAGTTCATAACGTCGTATGGCAGACATGAAAGTTTTTCTGCGATTTTTTTATCGGGGCGCAATCCCCTAAACGGTTTTACAATTGACATGGTTTGATTTTTTTATAAACTACAAAAAACAGTTAGAAGTTTTTGGCAGTTATCAAAAATTAACAAAAAAGGGAGGTTTTTCCGGCCTCCCTTTTCTATTTTGTAATACAATTCTATTTGTTGACTTGGAATTTTTTATTGCCGGTTTTGAAAAAGTCAACAATCTGGTTCGCCGCGGCGAGACCCGCGTTGATGTTGGCCTCCGCTGTCTGAGCACCCATCTTTTTGGGCGTAGCGAAATATCTGCCAGCAAATTTCGCGGCAAATTCTTCGTTTTTATCAGGAGCGATGTCGGTAATATATTTCAAATCAGCACGTTCTTCCATAAGTTTTATCAATTCGTCTTCGTTGATAACCTCTTTTCTTGCAGTGTTGATAACGATACCGCCTTTTTTGAGTTTAGAGCAAAGTGCGTAATTGATTGACTGTTTGGTTTCAGCAGTTGCGGGAATGTGAAGCGATACGATGTCGCAAGTTTCAAACAAAGCCTCTTGATTATCAACTGCTTTAACGCCAGCCTGTTCGATAACCTCTTTCGGGCAGAATGCGTCGTAAGCATAAACGTCCATATCAAAACCTTTTGCAACTCTTGCAACGTTTCTTCCTACTTGACCAAAAGCCAAGATACCGAGTTTTTTGCCTTTGAGTTCGCTACCTGATTTGCCGTTGTAGAAGTTTCTTACAGCGAAAACCAAAAGACCGAAAACGAGTTCGGCAACAGCGTTAGAGTTTTGACCCGGAGTGTTCATTACAACAACACCTTTTGCCGTAGCAGCCTCTAAATCAACGTTATCATAACCAGCACCAGCACGAACAACGATTTTTAAGTTGTTAGCGGCATCGAGTACCTCTTTAGTAACTTTGTCAGAGCGGATAATGAGAGCATCAGCATCAGCAACGGCGTCCAACAATTGTTTTTTGTCAGTATAATTTTCGAGTAAAGCGAAAGTGTTACCCGATTTTTCAACTATATCTTTGATACCGTTTACAGCAGCGGCAGCAAACGGTTTTTCTGTTGCAACTAATATTTTCATTTTCTTTATT